>OBKI01000986.1_pt1 | contig 14584 bp, 10 predicted proteins | sample 1519731 | NCBI WGS metagenome assembly OBKI01 (sample SAMN00265070, study PRJEB22529) | human gut metagenome
GCAAGGGGTGCCCCGCCGTCATTTTGGCGCAACATCGCTGGATGAAATGGTCGGGTTTGGCTTCTTAACCTCAGCGGAGCGGGCGGAATTAAACGAATGTCTGCATATACTGTGGCGTATTCGCTTTGCCCTGCATCTGGTCGTCAGCCGTTACGATAATCGTCTGTTATTCGATCGCCAACTTAGCGTCGCTCAGCGTCTGAATTACAGTGGTGAAGGCAACGAACCGGTCGAGCGGATGATGAAGGATTACTTCCGCGTTACACGCCGCGTCAGTGAACTCAACCAGATGCTGCTGCAACTGTTCGATGAAGCCATCCTCGCCCTTCCCGCCGACGAAAAACCACGTCCAATCGACGATGAGTTTCAGCTACGCGGTACGCTAATCGACCTGCGTGATGAAACACTATTTATGCGCCAGCCGGAAGCCATCTTGCGTATGTTCTACACCATGGTGCGCAACAGTGCGATCACCGGCATTTACTCCACCACGCTGCGCCAGTTACGCCATGCCCGTCGCCATCTGCAACAACCGCTGTGTAATATTCCGGAAGCACGAAAACTGTTTTTGAGCATTCTGCGTCACCCCGGAGCGGTGCGGCGCGGGCTATTGCCAATGCATCGCCATAGCGTGCTCGGCGCGTATATGCCGCAATGGTCGCATATCGTCGGGCAGATGCAGTTTGATCTGTTCCACGCCTACACGGTGGATGAACATACTATCCGCGTGATGCTGAAACTGGAGAGTTTTGCCAGTGAAGAAACGCGCCAGCGCCATCCGTTGTGTGTGGACGTCTGGCCGCGCCTGCCGTCAACTGAGCTGATTTTCATCGCCGCGCTGTTTCACGATATCGCCAAAGGACGCGGCGGCGACCACTCCATTCTCGGTGCTCAGGATGTAGTGCATTTTGCAGAACTCCACGGGCTGAACTCACGCGAAACACAGCTGGTTGCCTGGCTGGTTCGCCAGCACTTGCTGATGTCGGTGACAGCACAACGCCGCGATATTCAGGACCCTGAAGTCATCAAGCAGTTTGCCGAAGAAGTTCAAACGGAAAATCGTCTGCGCTATCTGGTATGCCTGACAGTGGCTGACATTTGCGCCACCAACGAAACGCTGTGGAATAGCTGGAAGCAAAGTCTGTTGCGCGAACTCTATTTTGCCACCGAAAAGCAGCTACGACGCGGAATGCAAAACACGCCGGATATGCGCGAACGGGTTCGCCATCACCAACTCCAGGCACTGGCACTACTGCGCATGGATAACATCGACGAAGAGGCGCTGCACCAAATTTGGTCACGCTGTCGTGCTAACTATTTTGTCCGCCATAGCCCAAATCAACTGGCCTGGCATGCCCGCCATTTATTACAGCATGATTTAAGCAAACCGCTGGTATTGCTTAGCCCGCAGGCTACGCGTGGAGGCACCGAGATTTTTATCTGGAGCCCGGACCGCCCCTATCTGTTTGCCGCCGTCTGTGCCGAATTAGACCGCCGCAATTTAAGTGTTCACGACGCACAAATTTTCACCACTCGCGACGGTATGGCGATGGATACCTTTATCGTGCTGGAACCCGATGGCAGCCCGCTGTCCGCAGATCGTCATGAGGTTATTCGGTTTGGTCTGGAGCAAGTACTGACGCAAAGTAGCTGGCAGCCACCGCAGCCCCGTCGCCAACCCGCCAAATTACGCCATTTTACTGTTGAAACCGAAGTAACGTTTTTGCCGACCCATACCGACCGCAAATCGTTCCTTGAGCTTATCGCGCTCGACCAGCCAGGACTGCTGGCGAGAGTCGGGAAAATTTTTGCCGATCTGGGAATTTCGCTTCATGGTGCCCGAATTACAACCATTGGCGAGCGAGTAGAAGATTTATTCATAATTGCCACCGCTGACCGGCGTGCACTTAATAACGAGTTGCAGCAGGAAGTGCATCAGCGGTTGACAGAGGCCCTCAATCCAAACGATAAAGGGTGATGTGTTTACTGATATGAAAAGAGTTTAACAATGCAGCAGTTACAGAACATTATTGAAACCGCTTTTGAACGCCGTGCCGAGATCACGCCAGCCAACGCAGACACCGTTACCCGCGAAGCGGTAAATCAGGTGATCGCCCTGCTGGATTCCGGTGCACTGCGTGTAGCGGAAAAAATTGACGGTCAGTGGGTGACGCATCAGTGGTTGAAAAAAGCGGTGCTGCTCTCTTTCCGTATTAATGATAATCAGGTGATCGAAGGGGCAGAAAGCCGCTACTTCGACAAAGTGCCGATGAAATTCGCCGACTACGACGAAGCACGTTTCCAGAAAGAAGGCTTCCGCGTTGTGCCACCAGCGGCGGTACGTCAGGGTGCGTTTATTGCCCGTAACACCGTGCTGATGCCGTCTTACGTCAACATCGGCGCATATGTTGATGAAGGCACCATGGTTGATACCTGGGCGACCGTCGGTTCTTGTGCGCAGATTGGTAAAAACGTCCACCTTTCCGGTGGCGTGGGCATCGGCGGCGTGCTGGAGCCGCTGCAGGCTAACCCAACCATCATTGAAGATAACTGCTTCATTGGCGCACGCTCTGAAGTGGTTGAAGGGGTGATTGTCGAAGAAGGTTCCGTCATTTCCATGGGCGTATACATTGGTCAGAGCACCCGTATTTACGACCGTGAAACCGGCGAAATCCACTACGGTCGCGTTCCGGCGGGGTCTGTGGTTGTTTCAGGTAATCTGCCGTCGAAAGATGGCAAATACAGCCTCTACTGTGCGGTTATCGTTAAGAAAGTTGACGCGAAAACTCGCGGCAAAGTCGGCATTAACGAACTGCTGCGTACCATCGACTAAAAGTATGCACACGGGCAGCACGACGCTGCCCGATTGCTTTCTGGTTCAGAATAATTCGACCTACTCATTCTTCCTCCCCCTTTTTTAAATACTTTTTCATCTTGTTTCGGACTGTCATGTAATTCGCAAAACGAAGATAAATGTGCTAATCCATCCCATGGAATATCGCCACAATAAAGCAGGTAATTTTTTGATTTTTACGCCATGATAGAAGTCTGGAAGAAAAAGGCTTTCTGCGATCACAGTCGAGCCGGGCGGGCCAGGCCAAATGCTAAAATAAGCACAATTTACTGACTCATTTTGAGGTAACGCTATGTACGACAATCTGAAAAGTCTGGGTATTACCAATCCTGAAGAAATTGATCGTTACAGCCTCCGGCAGGAAGCCAACAACGATATTCTGAAAATCTATTTCCAGAAAGACAAAGGCGAGTTTTTCGCCAAGAGCGTTAAGTTTAAATATCCGCGTCAGCGTAAAACGGTCGTCGCTGATGGTGTGGGTCAGGGTTATAAAGAAGTCCAGGAAATCAGCCCGAATCTACGGTATATCATTGATGAGCTTGATCAAATCTGCCAGCGTGACCGCAGCGAAGTTGATCTTAAGCGTAAGATCCTCGACGACTTACGTCACCTGGAGTCAGTCGTAACCAATAAGATCAGCGAGATTGAAGCCGATCTGGAAAAACTAACGCGTAAATAATGCCGAACTGACGGTTAACTCGGACATTCCCCTCTACCCTTCGGGCTGAGGGGAATGAGCCAGCGCCGCCTCGACCTTAACGCATAACCTACCGCTCTTCATCCAGCTGCAACGCCACATACAGCAGCAACCTGTCATCAAAATTACCCAAATCAAGCCCGGTCAGTTCCGATATACGATTAAGCCGATACTCCAGAGTATTACGATGAATAAACAACGCCTTTGACGTTGCCAGCGGTTGCACATTGTGACGAAACCACGCCGCCAGCGTTCGTCGCAGCAAGCCGTTATTGTCCATCGCTTTCAGCCGCGCCAGCGGTCGCGCCAGTTCGTTGGCCTGCCAGTCGCCACGCAAACTGTCGAGTAACACAGGTAACATCAGATCCTGATAAAAATAGCAGCGACTTTCTGGCATCCGCTGTTTACCCACCACCATCGTCGTTTTCGCCGTACGATAGGATCGGGCAATACTGCCAGGACCGGTAAAATAGTTGCCCAGTGAAACGCGAAAACGCAGCTGGCCGTACTCTTTCATGCGGGTAATCAGTTGTTCAACTCGCTTACGATGATCTTCTGCATCCCAGCGCCCAAAAGAGTTCAACGCCGGTTTCAACACCACCATTTCGGTTAGCGAGACAATCGCCACCAGATTATTACGCTCGGGCGTAGTCAGCGCGTTTTGCAGTTGTTGTAACTCCGCCATTGCGCTGTCCACACCAAGCTGACCGCTGTCGACCTCAACAATAGCCACCACTCGCGGTTGATTGAGATCGATCCCCAGCCGTTGCGCCCATTCAGTAAGTGCGGGAGTATTCTCCTCTGCCTGAATCAGGTTCATCACCAGTTCCTCCCGCAAACGGCTATCCTGAGCCAACAAGTGCATCAACCGCGACTGTTCCAGCATCATTTCAGCCGTCATGCAGACCAGTTCGCCATATTTACGCAGATTCTCTGGTTCACCTGTCAGGCCAATTACGCCGACAATTTCACCTTCCAGCCGTAACGGTAGATTAATCCCTTGCCGCACACCGTGCAGATGACGTGCCACCGCGTCATCGATATCGACGACTCGTCCCTGTGAAAGTACCAGCAATGCACCTTCGTGCAATTCACCAATACGCTCACGATCGCCGCTGCCGATAATTCGCCCACGGGCATCCATTACGTTGATATTGGTATCGATGATGCGCATGGTACGTGCCACGATATCCTGCGCCATTTTGGTATCAAGATGCCAGCCAGCCATAAGTCCTCCGTTATGCACGGCTTAGCATAAGGAAGTACGTAACGTACGGCATTGTGCAAATGCCTAAAGGATGATGAAGATGTATGGAGTTGTGGTGAAGTTCACAGATTGTAAGGAGAACCCCTTCCCGTTTTCAGGAAGGGGTTGAGGGAGATTACTGCATTAACAGGTAGATGGAGCTGTCGCCGCGCTGAATGTTCAGTGCCAGCACAGACGGTTTGCTGTCGAGAACTTTACGCAGTTCAGCGATGTTTTTCACTGCCTGCTGGTTCGCGCCAATAATCACATCACCTTTCTTCAGGCCGATCTGCGCAGCCGGAGTGCCCGTTTTCACGTTGTTCACTACCACGCCCTGATCTTTGCCTTTGTTGCTCATCTCAGCACCTTCAATGCCGTTGAAGATGGAGCTGGAATCAACCTGATTCTGGCTGCTCTGCTGCAGTTCCAGATTCACGTTGACCTGCTTACCGTCGCGCAGCAAGCCCAGGGTCAGTTTGCTGCCCACCGGCATAGTACCCACCTGAGCACGCAGTGCGGCAAAGCTGCTGATTGGCTTACCGTTCAGTGAGGTGATCACATCACCCGCTTTAATGCCCGCTTTTGCAGCGGAGGAATTAGGCAGAACCTGGCTTACGAAAGCACCGCGCTGGGCGTCAACTTTCATCGCTTTCGCCAGTTCGGAATTCAGCTCAGTCCCCATAATACCCAGCTCACCGCGTTTCACCTGGCCGTATTCCACCATCTGCGAGGTCAGGTTTTTCACCATGTTGCTCGGGATAGCAAAACCGATACCGATGTTGCCGCCGTCCGGTGCGAGGATCGCGGTGTTGATACCGATCAGTTCGCCGTTCAGGTTAACCAGCGCACCACCGGAGTTACCACGGTTGATCGCTGCATCGGTCTGGATGAAGTTTTCGTAGTTTTCGGCATTCAGGCCGCTACGCCCCAGCGCAGAGACAATCCCGGAAGTTACCGTCTCTCCCAGGCCAAACGGGTTACCAATCGCTACGGTGTAATCACCCACGCGCAGTGCATCAGAATCCGCCATCTTAATTGCGGTCAGGTTTTTCGGGTTCTGGATTTGGATCAGCGCGATATCAGAGCGCGGATCTTTGCCAACCATCTTCGCGTCGAACTTACGACCATCGCTCAGCTGGACTTTAATCACCGTCGCGTTATCAACAACGTGGTTGTTGGTGACGACATAGCCTTTATCGGCATCAATGATGACGCCGGAACCCAGCGCCATGAATTTTTGTTGCTGGCCGCCGCCATTACCGCCCTGGCCCCCCTGGCAGAACGGAGAGCTCTGGAACGGAGAACCTTCCTGGCAGAACGGAGAATCATCACCGAAGAACTGCTGGAAATTACGCGGCATACGCGGTGTATTAACGGTTGTGCTACCTTCTACGTTAATGCTGACCACTGAAGGCATCACCTTTTCGAGCATCGGTGCAAGGCTTGGCATCTGCTGGGCTGTCGTTGCTGAAGAAGTCTCAGCCGCCGTTGCAGAGAGCGGAGATAACGCCAAACCTAAACTCAGAGCCAGTGCACTCAGTGCTAATGTGGTTTTTTTCATGTATTTCAGTCTCGATTAACAGATAACGCAAAATTGCTGTGTTCTTCAGATTCGTTTTATAGCGCGAAGTTCCGAACTAAAGTTTCTGCAAAAGGTAAAAATTTATTGTTCGTCTTTACAAAAGCCTGGTTATTGTTCTACGGCCATCAGACGTCGGTATTCATCCCACGCATAGAGGTCGGTCATACCGCTGATATAATCCTGCAGCAGGCGGCAACGGTAATAATATTCCCATAGCGGAAACTCAGGAGAATCTGACGGTAATTTACTGACAGCCTCGACATAGGCCAGCCGATGGCGCGTCGAGAGTTTGTGGAATAAGCGCGATTCAATAGGGAAACGTTTCACCCGTTCTTTTTCTACCAGTTCAGTAAAGTCTGATAACGACAGGCTTAATAAAGGACGATAAATCTCTAATAATCCGCTAATGACCCGATAGCCCTGCAATTCAAGCTGCTCGACATCTGGATGGCTAAACACATGTTTTACAGCGACATTTTTATATAGCTTAAGAAGATCGCTGCATTCGCTGGCATCTTCCAATAATGCATGATTAAACGTTCCGGCGAAAATCGCAGGCAGATTATCAATAAATCGTTGTGCCGCGTAGGGTACCAGTTTATTTAGGGTGTTTACCCGTAAATACATAAAAAACTGATCTTCCGTACTGCGGCTTAAACTATTTGAGCGTGATTTTTCCCAGGCATTTTCAACCACTAGCGAAAAGAGCGAGCCTTTCTCATGCTGACCCCACGCCTCGTGCAAATGATAATAAAGCTGCTCAACGGTAAATATTCTTTTCTCTACCGCATCTTCAAGGTCTGCCACACAATAGGAGATGTCGTCGGCAGCTTCCATAATCCACGTTAATGGAAAACGACTGTAAAGCGCCAAATTAAGTTCTTTACGCAACCGGGCAATATAGGCTTCTTCAGAAAGATAATAACCCGGCTTTTTCATTAAATAGTGATGTGTCTCAGGCGTTTCGCCACGCCACCACGCCGGACGGGTATATTTTAAAATACCGCCAACCTGTGCCCAGGTGAGATTCATCCTCATCAATGTATGCACCAGACGAATGCCTTGTGCATTCCCCTCAAAATGACATAAGTCCTGACGAATCTTGCGCCGCAGCTCGTTAAGCGGTTCTTCCCCGTCCCGTAAACGTAGTGCCGCCACGCTGCAGCGATCGTCAGTCAGAGGCTGGCTTTCGGCATCTTCCGGGTATAAACGCTGGCGAAACCAGTCATTTATCGCCGCTTCGCCAAAATGACCAAACGGCGGATTGCCGATATCGTGCATCAGGCATGACATCTCAACAATGCTTTCAAAAGGTCCGGTCAGTTCATCCAGGCCGTATGCTTCCAGCAATTTAAGCTCTTTCAGACGGCTTAAAATTTCTTTGGCGATGTAGCGCCCCACCTGCTGGACTTCCATCGAGTGGGTAAGACGCGTGCGCACGGCGGCATTGCGCTCCAGTGGAAAAACCTGGGTCTTTTGTTGCAGACGACGAATTGCCGGAGAGTTGATGATACGCCCGCGATCGCTCTCGAAGATCCGCAGGATCTCATGTTCGGTTTTAACGCCCTGCGGTGAACGGTAACGACGATGCCAGTTTATTTTTTTTCGGAAATCAATCTGTGCCATGTCCTCTCCCGCGTGAGAAATACGCTTCCCCGTAAGCGCATGGTAAACTATGCCTTCAAATCGGGCTTATCGCGAGTAAATCTATGAAAATCGGCATCATTGGTGCAATGGAAGAAGAAGTTACGCTGCTGCGTGACAAAATCGAAAACCGTCAAACTATCAGTCTCGGCGGTTGCGAAATCTATACCGGCCAACTGAATGGAACCGAGGTTGCGCTTCTGAAATCGGGCATCGGTAAAGTCGCTGCGGCGCTGGGTGCCACTTTGCTGTTGGAACACTGCAAGCCAGATGTGATTATTAACACCGGTTCTGCCGGTGGCCTGGCACCAACGTTGAAAGTGGGCGATATCGTTGTCTCGGACGAAGCACGTTATCACGACGCGGATGTCACGGCATTTGGTTATGAATACGGTCAGTTACCAGGCTGTCCGGCAGGCTTTAAAGCTGACGATAAACTGATCGCTGCCGCTGAGGCCTGCATTGCCGAACTGAATCTTAACGCTGTACGTGGCCTGATTGTTAGCGGCGACGCTTTCATCAACGGTTCTGTTGGTCTGGCGAAAATCCGCCACAACTTCCCACAGGCCATTGCTGTAGAGATGGAAGCGACGGCAATCGCCCATGTCTGCCACAATTTCAACGTCCCGTTTGTTGTCGTACGCGCCATCTCCGACGTGGCCGATCAACAGTCTCATCTTAGCTTCGATGAGTTCCTGGCTGTTGCCGCTAAACAGTCCAGCCTGATGGTTGAGTCACTGGTGCAGAAACTTGCACATGGCTAAGTCACTGTTCAGGGCGCTGGTCGCCCTGTCTTTTCTTGCGCCACTGTGGCTCAACGCCGCGCCGCGCGTCATCACGCTTTCTCCCGCCAACACTGAACTTGCCTTTGCTGCCGGGATCACGCCGGTTGGGGTCAGCAGCTATTCCGACTATCCTCCACAAGCGCAAAAGATTGAGCAGGTTTCCACCTGGCAGGGGATGAATCTGGAACGCATTGTCGCGCTGAAGCCCGATCTGGTGATTGCCTGGCGTGGAGGTAATGCCGAGCGGCAGGTTGACCAGCTGGCTTCGCTGGGAATAAAAGTGATGTGGGTCGATGCGACAAGCATTGAACAAATTGCCAATGCGTTACGTCAACTGGCCCCCTGGAGTCCGCAACCAGACAAGGCCGAACAAGCCGCGCAATCCCTGCTGGATCAGTACGCGCAATTGAAAGCGCAATATGCTGATAAACCTAAAAAACGTGTTTTTCTGCAATTCGGCATTAATCCGCCATTTACCAGTGGAAAAGAGTCGATTCAGAACCAGGTACTCGAAGTTTGTGGCGGAGAAAACATCTTTAAAGACAGCCGGGTTCCCTGGCCGCAAGTTAGCCGCGAACAGGTGTTAGCACGCTCGCCACAGGCGATTGTCATTACAGGCGGACCGGACCAAATTCCTAAAATCAAACAATACTGGGGTGAACAGCTCAAAATTCCCGTTATTCCTCTCACGAGTGACTGGTTTGAACGTGCAAGCCCACGTATTATCCTCGCTGCACAACAGCTCTGTAATGCGCTTTCACAGGTAGATTAGTGCCTGACCTTTTCAGGTGCTCAGTGGGGATTGAACAATGCTCGTCTATTGGCTGGATATAGTCGGCACAGCGGTATTTGCCATCTCCGGCGTTTTGTTAGCCGGAAAATTGCGTATGGACCCTTTTGGTGTTCTGGTACTGGGCGTGGTTACCGCAGTAGGCGGCGGAACAATTCGCGACATGGCGCTGGATCACGGCCCGGTATTTTGGGTGAAAGATCCCACCGATCTGGTCGTTGCAATGGTCACCAGCATGCTGACCATCGTGCTGGTGCGCCAGCCAAGACGCTTACCAAAATGGATGTTGCCGGTGCTGGACGCCGTTGGTCTGGCGGTGTTTGTCGGCATTGGCGTGAATAAAGCCTTTAATGCGGAAGCCGGTCCGTTAATCGCGGTTTGTATGGGCGTCATTACTGGCGTTGGCGGCGGGATCATTCGTGATGTACTGGCCCGCGAAATCCCCATGATTTTACGTACAGAAATCTACGCAACTGCCTGTATTATCGGCGGTATTGTCCACGCTACGGCTTATTACACATTTTCCGTACCACTGGAAACAGCCAGTATGATGGGCATGGTCGTGACGCTATTGATTCGGCTGGCGGCTATTCGTTGGCATCTTAAGCTACCGACGTTTGCGCTGGATGAGAATGGGCGTTGAAGAGAGAAGATGTGCCGGATAGTTTATCCGGCACATGAACAACAGATTAGATACTAAAGGAAGAACCGCAACCGCAGGTGCTTTTCGCGTTCGGGTTGGTCACGATGAAACGAGAACCTTCCAGACCTTCGGTATAATCAACGGAACCGCCGACCAGATATTGCAGGCTCATCGGATCAACCACCAGGCCAACGCCCTGTTTTTCGATGGTCATATCGCCTTCGTTCACCTGATCATCAAAGGTGAAACCATACTGGAAGCCGCTGCAACCGCCACCGGTGATATACACGCGTAATTTCAGATTCGGGTTATCTTCGTCAGCGATCAGGCTTTTAACTTTGTTGGCTGCTGCGTCGGTAAACTCCAGCGGCAGTGCTACGTCATCACTCATATTTTGCTCCAAACGACATCGGCAATTGGGCAAATTCTAACCCAATAATAATCGCCATTATCTAATACCCTGGTATTTCGTTCAAGTATTCTCGCTGGCTGATGCGGCCTTGCTTCGCGCCAGTTGCTCAGCTTCCTGTTTTGCCAGCGTGCGCGCAAGAATCGCCGAGTATAGCGGTTTCCCGCCGGTAAATTGCGCTAATAGTGTTGCGCCAAGACCGGTAATAATCATTGGCAAAATGAGCTGGTAGTTATCGGTCATCTCCAGAACCAGAATGATCCCCGTTAACGGCGCGCGAATAGATGCCGCCAGTAATGCCCCCATTCCGGCAATAGCAAACGTCCCCGCCTCCAGGTGATATTGCGGAAACAGCTCAACGGCAACCATTCCGAAAGCGGTTCCCAGCACAGTACCCAGCGCCAGCATCGGGGCAAAAATACCGCCCGGCGCGCCGGAAGAGAAGCAGAGTAAGGTGGTAATGACCCGAGCGACGAAGATAAACACCAGCATTCCCATGCTGAAATTCCCCGCGGTAGCGATAGGAATCAGGTTAAAACCGCCGCCCGACGTTGCTGGTGCCACAACCCCCAGCAATCCACACAGACCGCCAATCGCACCACCCATCAGTACCCATTTGGTAATATTGCCGCCGTGCACACGGTGCAGCAAATCCTGCATCCCCAGCACCCATTTATTAAAAATAGGGCCGAAAATGCCAAAAATAATACCGAGGATCAGATAAAGCCACAGCGTATTAAGCGGCGCATCAGAAAGTTTACCGACGTCAATCAACGCAACTTCATGATTAAAAATCCGGTACATAATGGTCGACATAATGACGCCAATAAATACCGCTTTAATCGAAATTAACGTATAGCGAAACTGCGGACGCATCTCTTCGATAATAAACAAAATACCCGCCAGCGGCGCGTTAAAGGCCGCAGCCAGCCCCGCAGCAGCACCGGTTGCCAGCAGCGTATGGCGAGCTTCATCACCTTTCAGGCGGAAAATATCAAGCACCATGCGACCGATATTGCCGCCGATCTGCACGGTTGGTCCTTCGCGCCCTAGCACCATGCCTCCGCCGAGTGTCCCCAGCCCGCCAAAGAATTTCACCGGCAATACACGCCACCAGCGAACAGGACGTTGATCTTCCAGCGCCCCTTCAATTTCCGGGATCCCCGATCCCCCTGCTTCGGGCGCGTATTTGCGCACCAAAAAGTAGCCGAACATCGCCAGCACCGCCGAACAGAGAAAAGCGACGGTTAACAGTAGCGGATAATTATCAGCAGTATGTACCAGCGCCCCCATACGTTGGTTCTGCAACCAGGCGACACCTTTGTCAAAAGCAACCGCAGCCAGCCCGACAAGCGTGCCGACGACTGCCGCCATAAACAAAATGGCTAACGGGGTTTTATCGCGCTCAAGAAGTTGGCGAATCAGTTGTCTGCGTCGCAGGCGCGCGGCCTGCGGTGTTTCTAAAGAGGGAGTATCAGTTTTCATCCAATGATCACTTATTGGTCATACAAATAAGATGACGGCATTTTACTCGCACGTTCCATGAAAATCCTTTGCAAAGCGTAATGTTTCAAATGCACAAAACTTTTATACTCTAAGAAATCAGGATTGCACCAGTACAAGCAGCCTGATGTTTGACGAGTATTTAACTTGTTATGAATAACATAGAATAGCAGCCATTCACTTTTTCTACGAATCAGGAACCCTCCATGAGTAAGTCTGAAAATCTTTACAGCGCAGCGCGCGAGCTGATCCCTGGCGGTGTGAACTCCCCTGTTCGCGCCTTTACTGGCGTGGGCGGCACTCCACTGTTTATCGAAAAAGCGGACGGCGCTTATCTGTACGATGTTGATGGCAAAGCCTATATCGATTATGTCGGTTCCTGGGGGCCGATGGTGCTGGGCCATAACCATCCGGCTATCCGCAATGCCGTGATTGAAGCCGCCGAGCGTGGTTTAAGCTTTGGTGCACCGACCGAAATGGAAGTGAAAATGGCGCAACTGGTGACCGAACTGGTCCCGACCATGGATATGGTGCGCATGGTGAACTCCGGCACTGAAGCGACGATGAGCGCCATCCGCCTGGCCCGTGGTTTTACCGGTCGCGACAAAATCATTAAATTTGAAGGTTGTTACCACGGTCACGCTGACTGCCTGCTGGTGAAAGCCGGTTCTGGCGCACTCACGTTAGGCCAGCCAAACTCGCCGGGTGTTCCGGCAGATTTCGCCAAACATACCTTAACCTGTACTTATAACGATCTGGCTTCTGTACGCGCCGCGTTTGAGCAATACCCGCAAGAGATTGCCTGTATTATCGTCGAGCCGGTGGCAGGCAATATGAACTGCGTTCCACCGCTGCCAGAGTTCCTGCCAGGTCTGCGCGCGCTGTGCGACGAATTTGGCGCATTGCTGATCATCGATGAAGTAATGACTGGCTTCCGCGTAGCGCTAGCTGGCGCACAGGATTATTACGGTGTGGAACCGGATCTCACCTGCCTGGGCAAAATCATCGGCGGTGGAATGCCGGTAGGCGCATTCGGTGGTCGTCGTGATGTAATGGATGCGCTGGCCCCGACGGGTCCGGTCTATCAGGCGGGTACGCTTTCCGGTAACCCAATTGCGATGGCAGCGGGTTTCGCCTGTCTGAATGAAGTCGCGCAGCCGGGCGTTCACGAAACGCTGGATGAGCTGACAACACGTCTGGCAGAAGGTCTGCTGGAAGCGGCAGAAGAAGCCGGAATTCCGCTGGTCGTTAACCACGTTGGCGGCATGTTCGGTATTTTCTTTACCGACGCCGAGTCCGTGACGTGCTATCAGGATGTGATGGCCTGTGACGTGGAACGCTTTAAGCGTTTCTTCCATATGATGCTGGACGAAGGTGTTTACCTGGCACCGTCAGCGTTTGAAGCGGGCTTTATGTCCGTGGCGCACAGCATGGAAGATATCAATAACACCATCGATGCTGCACGACGGGTGTTTGCGAAGTTGTGATGATTTTGCCTCGCCCACCGGGCGAGGCATTCTATTAACGGCTCTGCTTTCTCAACAAATAGATAAAATATGGCGCGCCGATAAAGGTCGACAGCAGCCCTGCCGGGATCTGGAATGGAAACAGCACCATCCGCCCACACCAGTCAGCGAACACCAGCAGTAAACCACCCACCAGCGCCGAAATTACGATGTGTGGCATCGTCCGTCGAAAGCCCATCATCCGCGCAATATGCGGTGCCATTAAACCAACAAAACTCAACGGTCCAATAGTCATCGTCGCGGTCGCCGTCAGGCAAGCCGCTAACAGCAGCAGCGCAATTCGCGTCGGCGTCAGCGCCATTCCTACGGCTCGGGCGGTATCACCACCCAGCGGTAAAATGGTCAGCCAGCGGCGGCACAGCGGGGTAATCGCCAGCAAAATCACCATCACAATTCCCGTGCGCCAGACCTGCGCATCGGTCGCGTTGTAGGTCGAACCGGAAATCCAGGTCAGCACTTGCGCCATTCGCGGGTCACCACTTGCCTGCAACATCATCAAAAGCATGGTGAACGCGGTGCTTAACGCCATCCCCGCCAGTAACATGCGGTGTGGGGAAAATCCACCGCGGCCGGCGGCGATCATAATGATCAACAGCGTCACCGCCGCGCCGAGACTGCCTGCAGGTAACAGCCAGCCAAAGGCATTACCCGGCACCAGAAACAGCATCAACACCACGCCAAACGCTGCGCCGGAGCTAATCCCCAGCACTTCCGGGCTTGCCATCGGGTTGCCGGTCAGCCGCTGAATAATACAGCCCGCTACCGCCAGCATGACGCCCGCAAACAGCGCCGCCATAATTCGCGGCCAGCGCCAGGGCATTAAATCATCGAGCAGCGCCCCGCTCGCCCACGTCCAGCCGTGCGCATCACGACCAAACGACAGCGCCACCACCACAGCAATTATC
>OBKI01000998.1_pt1 | contig 14443 bp, 5 predicted proteins | sample 1519731 | NCBI WGS metagenome assembly OBKI01 (sample SAMN00265070, study PRJEB22529) | human gut metagenome
TGTGCCACCGGTAAATAGCAAGGACAGGAAGTGAGGATACACTTCCGGAAAATCCCAATTTAGGGTACCCTGCCCTAAATTAAAAACACAGAAGTCACTACTTCGAAGAACCAAAGAAAGGAGAATCTTCCTATGGCAAAGAGAAAAAGAAATATACAGAATTTGTTTTTTGTTTCCCCGGAAGAAAAAGAGCTTATCCGTAGAAAGATGATTGAATCAAAGACCAAAAACATGGGAGCTTATCTTCGTAAAATGGCAATCGACGGTTATATTGTCAATACAGACACTACTCCATTAAAGAAACAATATGAAGAAATGCATAAGATTGGTGTAAATATTAATCAGATTGCCAAGAAAGTAAACAGCACTGCTCTATGCTCCTGAGATCAGTTCAGACTTACTTCCAGCAAAACGGGAACCTATTTCTGTCACAAGAGATAAATAAGATTGCACTGGCAACTCACTCATTTTCTTCCAAATCTTCCCATGGTTTCAAACCCATTTCCTCCCAGGTGATGCCATACGGTGCACCCCCGGAGGTATTTGTTTTTGGGTTATGCCAGTTATATAACGAAACGAAAAGACCGGGATTTCCCGATCTTCTCATATTATTTATGGACTTTTCTTTTACAAATACTAAATATGACTAAGGATATTCCCATTAAGGAAAGCCACATGATTACATTCGTATCGTCTCCAGTTTTTACATTTGGAGTGCGACTGCTATTATCACCCGATGGTTCTTCTGAAACTGGTGGCGTATTCGTGGTAATTGGTGGTATCGATTCATTTTTAAATTTAGGTTCTGCCGTTACATTCCAAATTATCTGACCATCATAATTACCTGGAACTGTTATGATAAAAGGTTCGCTTTGATATACTTGATTGCTAATTTGTGTTTTTTGTGTCTGGACAAAAAGATACACTCCTTTTTCCAGATCTCTGTACATAACTTCTCCGTCTGAGTTGGTCTTTCCGGACATTCCTTTGATGTTGTTATCCTGTACATATTTTTCCAGTTTTTTTGCAGCTTCTGCCTGAGCGGAAGAATCATCAAAATCAAATATGACTCCAGACTTTGCAAACTCACTCACTAATGCCCATGAATTATTTTTATATGTTCCAACCTGATACATCGTAAATTCAGTATTACTTAGCTTATATATCGTGGTCGCATCTTCAACAGTTGCTTTTAATAATATACTTCCCAGATCATTCGCAGACACAGGTAACGGAATGAGGAGTAAAAGCATACACATCACACTTGCCATACACATATATATTCGCTTACGTTTACTTATTCTGCTCATGTTTTTTCTCCTTCCTGCGTTTATGTAACTTAATGCTCACCCATATAATGATGAAAGCAACAATTCCAGCAATCAATAGAATCAAATTGAATGGGATTGTGCGCTGAAGACCAACTTCCTCATCTATCTTCTGTGCCTCTTCATACGGAATTCTAGTGCCACGTACAAGCAGTCTGTGCGTGTTAACTGCATAAGGAGTGCATGTGACCAGTGTTACATAATCCTTACCCTTTTCAATCTGTAACGAATCTGTATCTGATGGCAATACTGTCAGAATCTGATCCACCTGATAGGCAAAGGTATGATGAAGAACTTTAATATAAAATACATCTCCAACCTCCATCTTGTTCAGGTCGGTGAATATCTTGGCATTTGCAAGTCCACGATGTCCGGATAATACCGCATGACAGCTCTCACCGCCTACCGGAAGCGAAGTGTTTTTCAGATGTCCTACACCTGACTGCAATACTTTTTCGGATGTTCCATGATAAACCGGAAGAACAACATCAAGCTTTGGAATATCAATATATCCCATCATTCCAGTATCATCAATTTTCAAAAGTTTGTTATACTCATCATCTTCTGTCTGGTTTTCATTGCTTTCTGAAAATGGATCTGCTATGGTACCAATTCCAATCAGGCTTTCATTGTATTCCTGCGCCTGCTCGATCATTGCATTTTCCTGTTCTTCCGACAAATGAGAAATCTTCTGTTCATAATCTGCAGCAATCGTTGTGCTGTTCATCTGATTGATGTAATTGCTCACCACCGGATATAGAATTAAAGAAAACGCCGCCAGATATCCGATTCCTCTTAGTATCTTCACTACTTTCTTCATAATACCTTTCACCTTTTCGTCTGTTTCTTCTGAAATACCCAGTCCACACTGGACATTTCAGAAAAAGCAGACATCCTCCCGGTACAATACCGGGAAGATGAACTGTCTTTTTATCCATTCTTAAACTTCAGAATGTCTTAGTTGTTTGCTTTCTTTTTGCCAAAAGCTTTGCTTGCTGTTAATGCACCGAAAAGAACGATACCAGCCAGTGTTACCATGAGGGCACCCTTGCTACCAGTAGATGGAAGCTGTGCGCCTGTCTTGTTTTCTACAGCTACTTCTGGAGAGTTATCTTTGCTTGTGATTGCATCACCATCTTTTTTAACTCCATTGTATGTATAATCTACTTTATAACTTGCAAGTTTTCCATCAGTTCCATAAGTTGCAGTAATCTCAACCTTGATATCGCTGAGAAGCTTATTGTATCCTTCTGGTGCTTTTGTCTCTCTTAAGTAGTAAGTTCCGGCATCAAGACCTTTTACAAGAACTTTACCGTTGGTACCAGATACGATTACATCGGATTTGAAACCTCCTGCTGCAGCTTCCTCAGGTGTTGCCTGACGATATTCACCATCTTTTACTTTAACAATATTAATCTTAGCATTTGTATCTGCTGCATCACCTGCTTCGTTTGCTTTATAAAGCTCGAATTCTGCATTTGCAAGTCCAGTCTGAGTCTCACCTTTTAAATAATATTTGAAAATTGTGAAATTGAAAGTATGTACATCTACGATGCTTGGCTCAGATGTACCTGTTCCACCTGCTGTCGGGTCATTGCTGTATTCAACGACCGCCTTGTTGGTATTTGGATTCATACCGATAACAGCATCTTTGTTTAAGGTTGCAGTATAAACAACTGTGATTGTCTCGCCTGTACGCTTCTTATAGGAATTATAGAAATCATTTAAGGTAACTGTTAAAGTACGTTTAGCCTGGTCATATGCAAGTGCGTATGTATTAGTTCCTGATTTCTTAGCAGTAAGTGTTGTATTTCCAACTTTTACAGATAGTACTTCTTTTAAGTCCAGTCCTTTGGACAAAGTATCGCTAAATTTAAAAGTATAAGAATCATATCCTGTCATATCCGGCACTTTAGAAGTCAGCTGATAAGTGACAGTATCGCCAATTCCAAAATCTCCAGCTTTCTTTTCATCTGATTCGCTGTGTGGTGCGATGGTATCTTCAGGATCATTCTCATCGTCCAATTCCATCTGATGGCTGCCATCCCATGAAGCATCTACAATAGCACCAACTGTAATTCCGCTTCCACTCTGAGCCGGAATAATTTTTTTGTCTACTGTTGGGTAATTGCTCTTCATGTTAATTAAAGTATCACCTGTAACGCTGACTAAAGATGCTACGGATGTGTAATCCTGTTCTCCAGGTGCTGCTGATGTATCTGTTGCACCTAACGGATAAACTACATAGTATCCATAATCCAGGTTATCAATTACCGTAGTACCAGCGGTTGTAATTACAGTTTTATGAGTAGCATCTACAGCAGTAACATTATCAAGAATCCAGCCCAGAATCTCTTTTGCAAATTTTGCACCATTACTTCCATCTGATCCGACCTGTGTTTTAACATAGTTATATGCCGCTTCACTTAAAGCTTCGCCAGATAAAGCTGAACCATTCTCTACTTTTGTTCTGAAAAATCCCTCATATGCACTGTTCAGTGTATAAGCTACATTATCGCCATTTTTTGTTGCTGTAAAAATCTGATACAGATCCAGAGTCTTTCCTTTCACTGTATTGTTGACAGTCAGAGTGCCTGTTGGTGTAGCTACTACAGACTCATCTGCAAATGCAGTCATGCTCATGGACAGTATCATGGTCATTGCCATCAAAACTGCCATAAATCTTGATACTAATTTCTTCATGTTCCTCTTCTCACTTTCTTTTGATTTTTTATTGGTTCGCTTGGGATTCTTTCAGCCTTTACGGTGGAAGTTCCCCACGCAGCCATATCTCTCTCATAACCCTGCTCCCCCTTTCCTACATCGTCTGTTTCCGTTTCCTTCTGCGTCCGGTATAAAGCAGGAACGCTAACAACAGGCCACCTGCTATGATAAACATCATAATGCCCTCGCCGCCGGTATCCGGAAGCAGTGCAAAATGCCGGTTGATAATCGTGAAGGTAAATCCATCTTTAGAAGTTTCTATTGTAGTTGTATAGCCTTTTATTTCCGTTTCCGTAACAGAATATTTGTAATAATGCGGAGTTCCTGCATCATCTTTTATGTAGGCTGGAAGAGTTTCAATCACTTTCTGCCATGTAGATTTTGATATGTCACCTTTTATTTCATAGTTTTCATAGTTTGGCACAACTTCTGTATGTTTTGTTCCTTCCGCATCCGTCCAGCTTCTGGAAATTGTAATCTTAATAGTGTCTGGTCTGATGTTGTCCATATTCCGGAAATCTTTCCATACCTTATTAATGGTCAGATTTACAAATTCATCACATGGATCCTGTGTATCAGATGGTTCCGGTGACGTGCTATCCCCTGTATTTACAGTAGTTTTGGTATCTGACATCAGAACAGCTTTTGCATCTGATACATAAGCATTCAGATCTGCTGTTTCAGAAGAATCTTTTGTTGCCATAACTGCATTCTGCAATGTGTTATACTCATCTACCTGCACTACATGTTTTACTGAGAAGATGCTCCATCCATTTTCCTGACTGAACGTATCTGTCAGAAGTTTCGAATTCTTTTTGATCTCATCAAAACTAATCGCCGGTTTTCGGTAGATACGGTAATTGTTATTCTCACCTTCTACGCCTGCTTTCGTATTAAACTTATATACAGAGTTCAGATCACTTTTTCCACTGAATGGTCCCACCATCTTAGGTGTTCCACGAACCACGTCACAGTAGTACATATTGTTATTCTTCAGCAGTCCTTCATCGTTGTATCCAACAAAACCTCCGCTTCGTCCATCTGTTGCAGAACCGTCCGCATCATTCCCTGCTCCGCCGGCATAGACATCGTATCCCGTACTGATTCCATATACATTACTGTCTGTGATTTTTGTCCTGTTTGCCTTGATCAAGTTGACACTAATATTGGACTTTACATCATTATCTTTTGTTATGATTCCATTCTTATCACATGGAAGCTTAATAGAGGAATCTCCAATCTTAATGATTGCAAAATCAGTCTGCTGCCCATTGTCTGACGACATTTTGGACAGACCAACGGAAATATCAAGTCCCAGCAGATTCACATGGATAAGATTTCCATCGTACAGCGCATCAACCTTCACAATTCCAAGATTGATGTGCAAAAGATTGGAATCCTGAATCTTATCCAGATACAGTGCCTTTACAAGATTATTCAGAACTACGAGCAACGCGTCCACCACTGTAGAATCCAGTTTTACATCTGCAAGATAGGCAAAGCTTGTTCTTCCGGCAAAGCCACCGGCTGTTCCACCGGATTCTACCAGTTTCAGGCTGTTTTCCTGATTTTGAGCATCTCCTGCATTGCATCTTGACATTCTGGCAAGATTTGCATAGCCGATAAATCCTCCGGCGATCTGCTCCTTTCCGCCTTTACTCTGAACCGTATAACCACCAGGCACTCCTGTCACGCTACTGTCATCTATGTGTGAACCAAAAATATCCAGAACGCCGAGGGCACCGCCCAGAAGCTGTCCAGATTTATCTCCCAGCACATCCAGCTTCTCCATTTTTACAACTCCGCTTTTTCCGGAGTATCCTACAAAGCCACCTACGCTGTTCAGGCCTGTTACATAATTTAATCCTGTTACGCTGCTGTTTTTGACAGATCCATTTAACAGTGAACCACCAAATCCGCCAGCCGTTCCGCTGTATGTAACCTGATTATTCTGTCCTGCATCTGTTGCTGTGTTGGCACTGACGCCAAGCCCTGCATCTGTACTTCCTGTGACATTTCCGTAATATACATAGCTTCGGAATGCATCCAGCACATCGGTTTTTCCAAGTTTTAAAAGATACTGTAATACCGAGGTCTCATTACCTGCACTAATGCTTGCAGCACCGGAAACATCCGCAATACCGAAGCATCCTCCGGCATATTCACCGGCCACTACGGAGCGGATCTTATCCGCATGGATTCCGCTTCCCGGCTTATCCTTCTCGCCAATGACCGCTCCACAGAGACTTCCTGCAAATCCTCCTGCTGCTTTTGCATACCCGGTATTGCTTCCATTTTGATAGGTTCCATTTACGATCACACCCCAGTCATCCCAGGCTGACACAGATGCACAGCGGATGGTAGAAACAGTCGCATTCAGAACCTTAATCAGTTCTGCCGGAGCATTTACCATAAGAACATCCAGAAGCTTATTCAAAAGTCCCTGTTTTGTAGCTGTATCAATAGCTGCCACACTACCCGGATCTACTTTTCCGGCAAAACCGCCTACATAGGAAGTTCCATCTACACGCCTTAAATTTGTGATACTGCAGGAGGAAGTTTCATCTCCCCAGATCTGACCGCCAATCATTCTTCCCACATAGCCTCCGGCAAATCCTGCCGGGTCTTTGTCTGCAATACCGGTTGCTTTGATCCTTGCTCCGGAACGATATCCGTCCACATGGGACTGTTTTACAACCGGCACAAAGGTTTTTAATGCTGCCAGACTGTCTGCACCTATAATCTTAAGGCCTGCCAGTGAAACGTCACCTGTGTTTGCCACAGAACCTGTAAGCATCTCACCAGCAAATCCACCACTGCATCTATAAGCCTCTGCTGACTGAAGATCTGTTGCAGTTCCATTTGTTACGGTACCGCCTTCCATCCGGCCAACATAACCTCCGGCAGAACCTCCTTGTGTTGCTTTATTTGCCAAAATGCTCCTTCCTGCTGTGACTGCGTATCCATATGCATACTGAGAAATGATCTCATTTAACTGTTCTTGATCATTGACTTCACCAAGTGCCTGTAATTTATTACCGTAACTTCCATAAGAACCGACAGCGCCAACCCATTTGTTCCAGGTATCCGTATCCAGTCCACGAAGCGGTCCATAAACAGCTGTATTCTTTTCTGTCGGATACACTGCCTGAAGAAGCGTCAGCGGATTATCTAGTTTGATAAGACCAAATAAAACCTTCAGACTTCCTGTATCTGCAACATTCGCACACCGCATCAGTCCTGTATAACCTCCGGCATATTCCGTTCCATATACGGAACGGATACGATAGGCCGCACATTCTCTTACGGTTCCTGTATATGCAGCACCTTTCCAGTTATCCGTATTGTTTCCCCAGATCTGACCGCCGTAGTTGTAACCTGCATATCCTCCTGCAAGTCCACGGTAAATGCTGTCATCACTTTCAGCCTGAGCCCTCACAGCACCTCCACAAGGTACACAGGTTGTTTCGCTGTTTTTGATCACTGGAACAAAGGACTGTAAAACTCCAAGAAGATTATCTGCCTTTATCAGACCTCCAAGAACATTTAATCCCTTTACCACATCTGCAGCACTTCCCGGCTCCATGGTTCCAACATATCCACCGGCACTTTCACGCCCTATGATATGTGCAAAATTATAAGAATTACTATTCTGAATCTGAACTCCCAGAAGTTCTCCTGCATATCCACCGGCTTTTCCCGTAACACCGTCTCCGTCTGTTGCAAGAACATTAAATCCGCCTGTTGCTCCATAAACATCTGAGCTGTCTATGATAGATGCAACTACAGTCAGTGCTGATAACAGTCCTGTCGTAGAAAGAACATGATCCAGAACACTTGCTCCACCGATGGCTGCCGTACTTCCCATAGCAGCTTTACCAATATAGCCGCCGGCATAACGATAACCATTTACCGCATATGCACTGTCATTTCCGTAATAACTGCTACCATCTTCCTGCTGCAGATTCTTCGGCTCACTGACACCTGTATGCTGCAATTTATTTACATCGGAATTGCTGATCTGTACACCAGTTCCGCATCCGATAAAGCCTCCGGCACTTCCGGCATCCGCATCGTTGGTGCTATCTTTTTCAAGAGTACCTGTAACGGTAACGGTAAACCCTTTTTCTACAGAATTAACACTGGCATTACTGATCACCGGAACAAAAGCATTGACCAGGGATAGTAATCCTGTCAGATCAACCAGTTTTGTAAGAATTGATGATTTAGCTCCAATCTCTGCAACCGCTCCGGCTTTTACCAGACCTCCGAAGCCTCCGGCATAACGAAGGCCTTCTACTTTCAGAAGATTTTCTACTGCCGTTCCTTTTCCGGAATCAACAGCATTTGCTGAATTATCTACATGACCGCTCTGCATCTCTCCAACAAAGCCACCTGCATAGCCTTCTGCGTTTTCAAATCCACTGTCAGCCGTAACAGTCAATCCATCTGCGGTACCAGCAACTTTGCAATTTGTAATTTTGCTGGATGCAGCCTGCAAGACACTCGCCAACTCTTTCAGACCCAGAATCTTACCAAGAACACTGTTCAAAAGATCTCCTGTTGCATCTCCTGCCTCCGCTGCACTTCCGGACCGCATGATTCCGATATAACCCCCGGCATGATACGGTGCCTTGACTTCTTTTACATTAGTTACGTCAGAGTTTTTGACCATAACTGCTTTTCCATTACCGATGTATCCTCCGGCATCTCCAAGCGCCACATCATCATTTTTTCCGGATGCTGTTACAACTAAGTTATTTCCTTCAATAGAAGAATCGGAAATTCTCGGATAAGCCACATCCATGACACTGAGAAGTTGATTTACATTCAAGAGGCCCAGTAACTTAATAGAACCTGTCTGTGCCACATCACCAGGCATCAGCCTTCCTGCAAAACCACCGGCATAGCTGGTTCCCTTTATATAAGAAAGTCCGGTAATATTTGTTGTTGCAATCGCACCAGCCTCGCCTTCGGTTGTTCCATCCTCACTGTTCGTGTCTGTGTCCGCTTTGAATCCGGAATTGTTGTTTCCATAATTGATATCCACAGCCTGACCGTCTCCCACAAAGCCGCCCGCCATATCGGCGGATACCTGAGGGTCAGAACCATTCGAAACATAGGCAATAGAAGTATTATTGAACTCCGGTCTCAGGGCACTGACAACTCCAAGCAGATTCTCTAATTCAATTCCTGTCAGTTTTGATGTAGTGGAATCTCCGGCACTTAATGCATCTCCGGCTTTCGCAAAACCTGCAAAGCCTCCGGCTTTTCCTGATGTTGCAGATGCAGTAACAGTTTTCAGGTTGCTAATCTTTGTATCCCTTGCTCGTCCACTAATGCATTCTCCAATAAAGCCACCACTATAACCTTTCTCATTGCTAGTAGACACACTATATCCTGACGAAACACCTGAAACAGTGCTGTCAACTGTAAACGTCTCAATCATCTGCCCTACAGAAAGAAGGCTGTCAATTTTCAAAAGCGGTAATCCAAGAAGTTTAATACCACCAACATTAGCAAGAGTACCACTTCCGAAATATCCGGCAAATCCTCCTGCACACTTTCCAGCCGTTACAGAATTCAGATTTGTGACGGATGTTTTCCTTACTTCTCCACCTGTTCCATAACCGATAGCACCTCCGGCACGACCATTATCCTGATCTGACGCAGTAACTGTAAGTCCCAAAGAGCCTCCGTTTACGGAACAATCTTTACATTCAAAACGCATGTAGTCTGCTGCTGTAACTGTTCCGCCAAGGACATCACCGACACTGGTCATTTTAGCGTAACCTAAGATTCCTCCAGCATTCTCCGTTGCTGAAATCTTCACAGAGGAAGCTGCATTGATCTGATTCACACGATCTGCAAATTCGTAGGTAACACCGGTCTTATTAAGCACTCGCTGGAGGGCTTTTGTAGTTGACTTTGAATCGTCCGTAAGTTCTGAAGTATTGGAAATCTGGACAGCACCTGCATATCCCACAAGTCCACCGGCATTTTTACCGTTTGCTGTTACAGAAATGCTATCTCCTGCAATGGTGCATCCGCTTATAACAGAAGGTCGAAGTCCCACCAGGTTCAGAAGATCCATGTTGGTAAATTTACCATTTAACAACCCTGTAAGAAGATCCTTTACAATTACCAGAAGTCCCTGGCTTTCATCAATATCCGCTACATCACCAAGAGTTGCTATACCGGCAAATCCTCCGGTATAATCTCTTCCGGACACTGTGCCAAGAGAAGAAATACTACAGTCTACTGCATAACTGTTACGCATTTCTCCAACAAATCCGCCTGCATAACCACTTTCCTTAGCAGCACTTCCCTGTGCAGATACGTTTACTGTTCCACCAATCGTGCAATTCAGCATAACTGTATTGACCGGGAAATTTCCCATTAATTCAATACCAAGGCTGCTTAATGCGCCTGCTACGACTGCATTCGCAGAACGTCCCACAAATCCACCGGAACAGTCATTTCCAGATACTGTGGTAGTGCCGCCTACAGAACAGTTTTTCATCACTGCACCGATGGCTTCCCCGGCGAATCCACCGGTACTCTTCTGACCTGTAACAGAAGTGCCACCGCTTACAGAACAATTCTGGATACTTGGATTGACATAGCCTACCGGAATCAATTTGTCTACACTGAGCAATCCTCCATTTAAAAGTACAGTTAACAAATCACCGACTCCAAGCAGCGGAATCAGATCCAGAATTTTTGTTAAAGTAGTAACCAGACCTCCTAAGCCACTTGATACCAAATCATACTGTGTCATACCACTGACATAACCTGCGAAGCCACCGGTTCGGTCATTTGCATTGGAAACTCCATGTAAATTCTCCACATTGCAGTTTTCAATCTGGATATTTCCTTTTACAACGCCAGCAAAGCCTCCTGTTGCCAGAGATTGCGGATCCGGTTTCAGTCCACTTAAATTTCCAAGCAGGAGCTTCAGCACACTTCCAATCAAACTGATATTCTGTTTAACTTTTGTTGTAGTAGTAGAAACCGTCACATCAGAAAGGGTAATATTTTTCACAGTGATTGGATTTTGGGATATTGTAAGGGATGTAGAATATGGCGTTGTCAGATTTCTGAAAAATCCAATACCATATTCTGCCTGCTTGTCCTGATCAACGGAAGTCGCCTGTGAAATATTGATATGTCTGATTATTATATTCTGACCTTCAACCATTCCCTTTCGGCCTTCCATGTTTCCCTGATAATTGTCAATAGGATTCCAATCATCATCTTCTCCATTAGAATTGGTTCCCTCTTTGGAAAGATCAATATCACGAAAGATGATGTAATTCGCATCCTTGCTGTATTTATATCCGGAGCCTGCAATATTGGTATTGCTATGTTTTGACGTATCATAAGTAAGTACATAAGTTTTATTCTCATCAACTGTTATACTTTCCGAATCTATATCATCAGTAAAACCACTTTCATCCCCACTGCTTGTAAAAGCTTCTGCATCATCACTTCCTGTCTCAGCTGCTTCCTCACTTTCTGCCGGAGTCATATCAATCAAATCTCTGTCTTTTACAGTTGCACCTGCTTCAACAGATGCCGCTTCGGAAGCACTGGCAGTACTGTCTGTCGCAGTTACCGTCATATCGGCTGACTCCTGAATAGTACTGCTCACATATACATAACGCTTTGTAGCTGTTGTGCCAGCTATATCCAAGGATGAATTATCCAGATATTCTGTTTCTCCCAGCTTATGGTCACCTTTTTTATTTCCATACAATTCTTTTCCAGACCAATTATATGTATCATTAAACTTTACAATATCCGCATCACCCGGATAATACAGTTCTGTTTTGTATGTCTGTGTATCAGCTGCTGGTTTCCAGGCTGTATATCCACTCAGTGCGCCCCCAAGTATTCCCGGCTTTTTCTCTCTTGTTTCATACACTCGCCAGATTGGCTCTGTCACATCCGTATCTGTTCCGATTGCTCGAAGCTGTATTTCATTTCCAATCAGAATATAATTTTTATCACCAATCTTTTTTACCACCTGACCGAAATAATTTCTTCCTTCATAGTCGGACGGATATGCGCTAGTAATATCCTGAGTTGTCTCCTCTGTCCCAGCCTTATTTGCAAGAAGCTCCGGTGTTTCTGTTGTAAATGAAGAAGCAAGCACATAATTATGTGTTTTGCTGTAAGTAAGATAGGAACCATCTTCCAGTGTAAAAACCTGTCCCATTCCAACCTTTTCAGCAATATAATCCTCGCTCATTACAGGTTCGCTGTCTGAAGATTCCCCTTTCATCAATTCAAGCTGGTATCGGTTATACACATAAATCGTATCAGTCACAGAATCATATACTGTGTTGCCTGTGCGCTCTGATGATGAAGTGATGCTACCTGTAAAATCTGATGGGAAGTTCCAGACATTTTCATTATCTATTGGAATATCATTCATCAAACAATAGGAAGCGTCTGATGCATAGGTAAGTTCTGCACCATCTGCAAGAACCTTATCCCCTTCACCAACATTTCCATCTTTGTCTCCGGAAAACATCTGTGTTCCTGTACCGATTTGCAGAAGTTGCTGGTAATTGTAGATACATATTTTTCCATCTTCATAATCTGGATTTGCTTCTTCCAAAGTATCTGAGGTGTTTTCATCCTCGGTAATTGTTTCTTCTCCATCTGTAAATCCTTGATCTTCAGAATTACCAAATTCCTCTGTTACTTCAGAACTAATATCTGTATTTGGCTCTGATTCTCCTTCAAAAGAATCAGGAATATCACTTTCCGTGATATCAGATATTTCAGATGTATCACTGCTGAAACCATCCTGTTCCGATATATCTGTAATTTCACTATTGGTCTGCACATTCATTCTTTCTGAATCTTCAGCATTCGCAACTACGACTTGCGAAGATAATAATGTAACACACAGAACAACTGCTGTAATTCGTCTTAAAACACTCAATTTCTTGTTCATAAAATCGCCTCAAATCTTCTGTCATGCTTGACTTTTTGTTACTTTTAACCACTCTGGCTGCTTTGCTGCCGCCGTCAAGCACTGGATCAGTTTTTTGGAAAACGCTCCGCATTCACCATTTGAAATCATCCGTATCGCCTCTTCTGGTTCATATTTTCTTTTATATGGACGATCATTGATCAATGCATCGTAAGCATCAACAATCCCAACGACCTGTGCACACATCGGAATCGCATTTCCTTTTAAACCATCCGGGTATCCTGATCCATCATATCTTTCATGGTGATGTCTGCATATTTCATAACTATATTGGTTCAGCTTTTCCGTTATTACTCCTTCTGGGAATCTCCGGGTCATCGCTGCACCTACTAATGGATGTTGTTTTACTACATTCATTTCTTCATCTGTCAACTTTCCATTTTTATTCAAAATTTCAATTGGTACTTTTATCTTTCCAATATCATGAATCGGTGCCAAATGGGCTACTGAAGCAATTTCTTCATCCGTAATTCCGTATTCCGGATAATTCTTCTGCAATTGAAGATATACCTGTTTCGTATAGAAACTGATATCATCTTGATACCCTGATTCAACTATCTGATTATGATTCAATACAGTAGTTAAAAGTGATACCATATCCCAATACTGCTTTGCCAAATCCTGTTCTTTCTTTACGAGTTCCTGTTCCATTCTTATAACTGTGTTCTGGACAATCTTCTCATTATGTAATGTAATAATTGCAGTATTCTCATTTGCATCTATATATTTTTTTGCTTCCATCCAAACATATTCATTCTTATCTTTTCCCGTAATTCTGCGATATGGAAGATCTTTTTCCATACATCCATCAACCAGGTTTTCTTCTAATCCTTCACTTGATAAGAAACCATGAACCATTTTTTTATCAGGAACATACACATATCTTTCTACATACTGGCTTATGAACTCTTCATAGCTTTCTGTATTTCTTACTTTCTCATACACTTCACGGATATGTGAGTACACACACTCGTAGCTTTTATCCTTCAAGTTCAGTTTTAACACAACATAAAATCGTCCAAAATATTCATCTTCTCCAGGACGGATAACGTCTGAAACCTTTACGCTCTCTAATTTATTATTGTATGTATTCTGCAAGCTTAACAATATTTTATGTATCTTGCAGGTATCTTCTAAATTTCTGGAACAAAAACGATCTTCTTCCAAACAACGATTAATTGCCATTGTTTCCTCTACACACGATATAATTTCCATCAGAGAAATATTCTCCGGTTGTTTTGCCAACATATAGCCACCATTTGTACCTTCACAGGCTTTTATGATTCCTGCTTGCTTTAACTTTTTTGTTATTTTTGGAATATAACTGGATGGAACACTTAGTTCCTGAGATAATTCTGATGTAGAGATCATCTGCCTTTGTGCT
>OBKI01001029.1_pt1 | contig 13994 bp, 10 predicted proteins | sample 1519731 | NCBI WGS metagenome assembly OBKI01 (sample SAMN00265070, study PRJEB22529) | human gut metagenome
GTGCGGTGAGATTATCGTATATTTTAGTAATCGGGCGTTGATAAATTTTCGAACCTTCTAAACGCAATTCTCTTGGTAAGGTTAAAGCTGAGTGCCATTTAAATTTGTCTGTTGGATAAGTTAAATCTGGCAAACCAATCCAACCAAAAAGCACGGCATGAGTTTGGTTATCGAAGCCAGCGAATGTTTGTGGGGCATAGAAATCAAAGCCTTGATCCAACTCACTAATATATTCTGCTTCAAAGGCTAAATCCGTTAATTTACCCACAGCATAAGTCGCATGATAATTGTTTTGGAATTGATGTGTTTCTCGATCTTTACCTTGTGGCGACCAAATAAATACATCTTTATCACCGAGCTTCAATAGGTCAGGGCATTCCCACATAAACACGTTTGTATTGTCAAAAGCAGGTAAGGAAAGCTCACCTAATAAGCGAGGCGTACCTTCAAGATTGTCCATTTCAAAAATAATGGCTGTTCCCGTGAGGTTTTCTCGCTGTGCACCGCAGATAAAACGGACTTTGCCGTCTTTAGTTAAATACGGTTTAGGATCGCGAACATGCTCTGTATAACCTTCAGGTGCATTTTCAATTAACGGACGTTTACTAAGCAATTTCCCATTAAGATCGAAAATCGCTAAATTTTGATAAGGTACGCGTTGATTATCACTTGGACGACGAGTATTGCCAGTGTAGAACATGGCCAATTTATCACCGACTTTTAAAGCACCACCCGAATAACAGCCGTGAGACTCAAAAAGTTCACAAGGAATCAGATCATCCGCTGATTGGTAATGTTGGAAGTCTTTCGTGATTAAATGCTTCCAATGTTTCATCCCGTGAATTGCATCGAATGGAAACCATTGATAGAACAGATGATATTTCTCTCCATCGAAGATCAAACCATTCGGATCATTCATCAAGCCAGTTGGTGGGGCAATATGAGAGTGCGGTCGGAAATCCTTGTCTTTTTGCACGGTTTCAGCAATTTCCGCAAGTTCGCCTTTTTCTGCGGCTAGAATACTTTTGTATTTGCCATTATTGAAAATAATCATAATTTAATCTTATTTTGGTAAGGTATTTTTTAAGCAATCATAGCGTTGATTCATTGCTTCAGCCCATGTTTTTAATGATTTGATGGTTGCATGTTGTGAAGCATGAGTCCAAGCATCGCGAAATAATAGAAAATCAATTGCACACACGGCATTCAATGTACCGATATTTAATTCTTCACCAAAACTATCAATGGCTTTTTTTAGTTCAATTAAGCTTCGCTCAGTGCGGTCAAAAATTTGTTGATGACGTTCAAGCCACCATTGCTCTTGTGGACGAAGGCATTTTTCAGGTGCTACGGATATTTCATTCTCTAAAATACCATCGGCTAAATAATGTAAACGGAGAATTTCCCAACGTGTCTCTTTGTTCCCATAAAGTGAAGGTTGAGTACCAATGTGATCGAGATATTCAGCAATGAGTGAACTGTTATAAAGCCACTCACCATTTTCTCGTTGTAATGCAGGTAAACGACCAAGAGGATTGTCTAAATTATGGGGGGAATTCTTATCTAAGCCACTCGTTGCGAGGAGTAATTCAACATGATCTTGCAATTTATGATATTGCACTACAGCACGGGCTTTTCTTGCATAAGGGCTAGAGTTGGAATACCAAAGTTTCATAAATCTCTCCTAAATTATCTTCATAAATAGAAGGTGCAGTTATTTGCACCTTTGCATGCTAATTCGCTAAAAATGCGGCTAATTGTGTTTGATTTGGTAGAGCAGACATCGCCCCTTTTGCCGTTGTTGCAAGGGCGCCACAGGCATTAGCCTGACGGATGATTTGCACTAGCACATCATTTTCTTTCCAGTTTGGATGCTGTGAAAGTCCAGCAAGTAGGCCACCAACGAAGGCATCGCCAGCACCAGTTGTATCAACAGGCTGTAAGGGTTTTCCAGAAATCACGTCTTTCTTACCTTCTAAGTGATAGAGTGCACCATCTTTACCTAAAGTCACGATAATCAATTTTTCAGGATAAAGTGCGGTCACTTTTTCAAAGGCTTTTTCAAGGCTGTCAGTATTGGTTAAAAGCGTTAATTCTTCTTCAGAGAATTTCAATACGTCAGCTAATGCAACGGCTTCCATGACCACGGTTTTCATTTCTTCTAAGCTTGACCAAAGTGACTCACGTAGATTTGGATCGAAAGAGAAGAAACCGCTAGCGGCTTTAATACGACGAATGGCTTCGAAGGTGGCTTCACGCGATGGATTATTAATCAGCGCAATAGAACAGCAATGTAGCCATTCACCTTGTTGGAAAGGCGGTAAATCGCTGGCTTGTAAGAACTGATCCGCACTTGGGTTTACCATAAAGGTAAAGCTGCGTTCGCCATTATCTAAACCAACAACAACCGTAGAGGTGCGATGTTGTGGATCTAAAATCATATGTTGTGTATTCACATTTTCCGCATTTAAGGTATCTTGCATAAATTGGCCAAGCGGATCATTACCTACACGACCAATAAAGGCACTTGGGCTGCCTAAACGCGCGACACCCACTGCCACATTTGCAGGCGCACCACCGGCACAGCGTAAATAATGATTTTCACCGTCAGGAATAAGATCGACAACCGCATCACCGGTTACCCAGATTTTTTGGCTCATATATTTTCCTTCTATTGTGGATATCAGTTAAAAAATAACCGCACTTAAAAAGAGCGGTCATTTTCATAGGTGTTTTATGCGATGGTTACGCGTGCGAATTTACGTTTACCGACTTGGTAAACATTCGTGCCTTTCGGTGCGTTGGCTTTCATGTCTTCGACTTTTTCACCATTGATTTTCACACCACCTTGTTTCGCTGAGCGAATCGCTTCAGAAGTAGAAGGAACCAGTCCTGCTTCTTTTAACAAGGTTGCTAAACCAATTTCGCCTTCAAAGGTGAATTCAGGCATTTCATCTGGCATTGCACCTTTTTGGAAACGGTTAATAAATTCTTGCTCAGCCGCCTCTGCCGCCGCTTCATCATGGAAACGAGCGATGATTTCTTTGGCTAATAAAATCTTCACGTCACGTGGGTTTTTACCATTTGCCACTTCAGCTTTTAATTCCGCAATTTCAGTGAGTGGACGGAAAGAAAGCAAGTTGTACCAATCCCACATTAATTCATCCGAGATTGACATAATTTTACCGAACATATCGCTTGGTTCATCTGTCACGCCGATGTAATTACCTAATGATTTAGACATTTTCTTCTCACCGTCTAAACCAACAAGTAATGGAAGCGTAATTGCTACTTGTGGTTTTTGACCAGCTGATTTTTGTAATTCACGACCAACAAGTAAGTTGAATTTTTGGTCAGTACCACCAAGTTCTACGTCTGCTTCTAATGCAACAGAGTCATAACCTTGTAATAAAGGATAAATAAATTCGTGAATTGCGATAGGTTGGTTGTTACCAAAACGTTTTTTGAAGTCATCACGTTCTAGCATACGCGCTACAGTATAGTTGCTTGCTAAACGGATCATCCCTTCAGTACCCAATTTACCCAACCATTCAGAGTTGAATACGATTTTTGTTTTTTGAGGGTCTAGAATTTTGTAAATCTGTTCTTTATAGGTTTCCGCATTGCGAAGCACGTCTTCACGGCTAAGCGGTGGGCGAGTGGTGTTTTTACCAGATGGGTCACCGACCATACCGGTGAAATCACCGATTAAGAAATAGACTTCGTGGCCTAATTGTTGGAATTGACGGAGTTTGTTTAATACCACGGTATGCCCTAAGTGAATATCCGGAGCAGTAGGGTCTGCACCAAGTTTAATTTTAAGTGGGCGATTCTCTTTCAGTTTTTCGATTAAATCTGCTTCAGAAAGAATCTCATCAGTACCGCGTTTTAGTTCTGCGAGAACGGTATTAATATCAGTCATTCTATTTCCTAATGTTATTTCAATATTAAAGGCTACATTATAGAGATTATTCGACAAATTTGAATGCCTTGTTGTAAATTAAATGGAAAAAGGCCGCATAAATATGACTATTCTGCGGCCTTGTTTATCTTGATATATTAACTTTTACAAGAGTTACCTTTTTTCTGAATCTTGCCAAAATCATTATGTGCATCAGGTTTACTCATATTATTAGGGGCGCCTTTTTGTACTGGATATTTTGAATCCATTTGCCAAGCATTCCAACCACCATCATAGACATAAGTATTTTTCCATCCCATCATATTAGTCATAAACCAAGGTACACTAGCACGCCAGCCCGTACCGCAATAGAATGCAAGGTGATCATCTTTATTAATACCTTGTTGTTTCCAAAGTTCGACGATTTCTAACGGATTACGCAATGTATGATCGGGGTCGTAGTAATCGGCTAGATTTGATGAATCTGTACCCGCAAATCCCCATATTGCACCATAGGGTTCACCTTTTCCGGGAATGTAATCATAACCACTTATTTTTCCGGTGTATTCATCCCATGAACGATTACTGATTAGCTTCAAGCCATTTTCCTTTTGCGCTTTAATGACATCATCAGGCATTGAAAGGTTGATTTCAGGATGTTGAGGAATGGTTGTGCCGAAACTTGCGACAGGAGTAGGAATATTTACTTGAGTTTCAGTAGGTAAATTCGCATCGACCCAACCGGTTAAACCACCGTTTAGGAAACGGACATCTTCTACACCCGCCCATTTTAACGCCCATAATACTCGTAAAGCAGCAAGTTGATTTTCTGAATACAGTACAATCGTTTTGTCTTTAGCAATGCCGTTTTTAATTAAGTTTTGTTCAATAACTTTTGGTGTAGATAAATTCCAAACAGGATCGTTTTCAATCCAATCCGTATTAAAATGGTACGCCCCAACAATATGTTGAGTGTAGGATTTAGCTTTTTCCAGATCCCCCCAAGATACTTCAAATACCATGAGTTTATCGTTTGTGTAAGTTTCTGGTTTTTCTCCATGAATGACTGCATTCAGCCATTGAGGTGATACGCTTAATTGATAGTTTGGAAATGACTCAAGCGGGTAGTTGGCATTGGCATAATTAATAAAGTCTTTAAAGACTTTTACCTTATAACCTTTAGCAGCAAATTCAGTGCTGATACGTTGTAAATCATCTAAATTGCTGTCATAAAAAATAATCGTTTTGTCTTTACTAATTCCTTTATCTTTAGCAAAACTTTCAAATTTATCATCAGCAATATAATCTAGCCATGCAGTCGTAAATTGAATCGCACCTTTAATATGTCCACCTTTGGTGGCATTTTGATCTTTAAATCCGTTGTACAGACTGTCGTGACGAGTATCTACAATCAAATAAGTGGGGTTATCGATATTTTTGAGAAGTTCTTCCGTGCTAATTTCGGTGACTTTATTTTGTTCACAAGCCGTTAATAAGGCTAGTCCTCCAAGCAATAAAGCAACTTTGTTTTTTTTCATCATATCCTCCTTGAATATTAAATTCGACATTGTGTTGTTTTGAAAATAAAGGTGCTGAGCCAAATCCCAATAAGTATCATCGCTGTAGCGATCCATCCTTGGGCAGAAAAATAAGCGGTAGCAACTAATGAATTTGTCACTGTGCAACCTCCAGCCAAACTAGCACCGATACCCATTACCACTCCACCTAGTAAACGGCGGAATAGCATATTTGGTGGTGGAAGAGTTAATTTGAAATCAGCACAAACTTTAGCACTGACAAAGGAACCTATGATAATACCTATAACAAATAAGCTTCCCCAGTTTAGATAGCGCTGTTGCCCCGTCACAATATATTGAATGACATTGGCTGTAGGTACAGCGATACCATAGCCATAATTACGTCCGGTTTGTGCACTTAAATACCATGCTAGCACCCCAAGCATGCCTATCAATGCTGCACCAGTGAATGGAGATAAGTATTTGAAACGTTTATTAGGATCTTGGAATTGATAGCGAGGATGTCGTATTTGATATATAAGCAGTAGTACCGTAATCAGGCATAAAGAGATGACTAGCCACCATGGGTTTATTTGCAGTTTTTGGTAGAAGTTATCGGTTACCATATTTTGTTGAAGTAACGGTGCAAGCCAATGTTTTAGTATGCCACTTTGTGCAGAAGCCACAGTTAGTGCAAAACTAAATAATGCCAGCCAAGCACCTACAATGCCTTCACCACTACGAAACCATGTGCCACTACCACAACAACCGGCAGATGCCATACCGAAGCCAAAGAGAAGTCCACCCAATACAGTCGCAGATAGAGAAAATTCCCCATTGGGCAACTCAATAAGCTCATAATGTTGCAGTGTGAAAAATCCTATGGATTGAATAGATATTGCAATACAAAGTGCGGTTGGAAAGCGGAAGTTTTTTTGCGTAAAAATATTCCGAAAGCCAGAAACAAAGCAGAATTGAGAACGTTGCAATAGAATGCCAAAGAGCATTCCGATGATGATACCACTTAACATAGATTAAACCTTAATACATATGAGAGTGACGATGATTAGAGCACAAAATTGTATCAAATAAAATATCTTAAGCTATTTTTTATACATATTTTTGATTTAGATAAAAAAAACGCCTATTTGTGGGGAAATAGGCGTGAAGTTGGAGTGATTATCTGTTTGTTTTTGGAATGGTTAGATGATAATTATTCTCAAATAACTTGTCAACAACAAAATGCAAATAATTCTCAATTATTTTTTAATCGATGTAAGGTACACTTTCTGTGAGAGAAAGTGCGGTCGGAATGCCATCTGAAATTTCAAATTTTCCTGCATAAGCATAAGCTTCAACGCCCTGAGATTTTGCGTCTTTTAAAAGGCGATCATATTCAGGATCTACAAACTCAGCGATTTTAAAACGATCAAAGCCATCATGTAGTCCGGCAAAGAGAACAACGGCGCGATGTCCTTGTTTTTTCATGGCTAAAAGCTCACGAACATGTTTTTGTCCTCGAGTGGTAACGGCGTCGGGAAACATTCCTAATGTACCTTTTACAAAAGTGATTGATTTCACTTCAACATAACAATCGGGCAAGCCCTCACCTTTAAGCAAGAAGTCGATACGGCTATTTTCTTCACCATATTTCACTTCAGGATAAATTTCATCGTACATAGCCAGTTCTTTGATTTGTTTATTTTGCAAGGCTTCAAAGACTAACTGGTTGGATCTGTGCGTGTTAATACAAACAAGTTGGCCATTTGCTAATTGTGTTAATTCCCAACTATGTGGATATTTGCGCGTTTGGCTATCAGAATGAGAGTACCAAACGGTATCACCTTTTTCACCACAGCCAGTCATTGCACCAGTGTTTGCACAATGAATGGTGATCACTTCGCCATTTGGTAATTCAATATCAGTCAAAAAGCGTTTATAGCGACGAATTAATTTTGCGGATTGTAGGGTAGGGAGTTGCATAGCTTATTCCTTGTTAAAAGAAAGTGCGGTCAAATTTAATGATGAAATTGACCGCACTTTGTCTTTATGAATGTTGAGTAAATAGTAAATGATTATTCAATGGCATATTCAATGGTGACGACTAAGCGTGCTTTTTTCTCAATCGTGCTTGTGTCGTAGCTACCAGTGTAATCGCTAGAGTCATCCGCATCAGGATTTGGTGCTTGAATGTAGAATGGCCCTTGAGAAGCTGATTTTAATACACCCACTTTTACATTACTGGTTTTCGCAAACTCTTCAGCACGAACATGTGCATCTTGTGTAGCTTTTGAAATTAATTCACGCTTAATTTGTTCAAGATTTTCTAAGTAATAATTTGGATCACCAAAACTAATGTCTTGGTTGTTAGCAACCAATTGGTGAATATTGGTGAGCGCTTTTTGTAACTTAGTCAGTTCTTTGGTCGAAATGCGGATTGCTCTCGATGCATCAAAGCCATTCTCTCTACTTTTGGTTTCACCTTTTTCATTTTCATAATAGTCAGTATGAGTAGAAACATCTAATTCTGTGATTTCTCGATTTTCATCAGCGAAACCTTGAGCTTTAAGGAAACGAACAGCTTCATTCAAGTTTTTCTGATTCGCTGCCATTGCATCATTATATGTTGGACCCCAACCGCTTACACGAATAACCCATGTACCTTGTGTTGAGGTGTAATGACTTTCTGCCAAGCCTTTAACTGAAATAGAACCAGTTTGGCGTAAATTTTTAAATTGATTACCTAAGATAAACGCTGATGCCATCAATCCAACTGCGAGAATGATGCCAAAAATAGCGAGATAAGATTTTTTGCTGTTCATATAATGTCCATGATGTGGAATAAATAGGATGCTCATTATAATGTAATTTAGCTTGTTGAGTAAGTTAATTTATTTACTATAACGCATATAAAAAATAACTTTAAAAGTTGACCGCACTTTTACCTTCTTAAATTTAAAAATTAAAACAAATTCTTGATTTACCATTGACTTTTTTAGCTGTAGCCCTTACTTTACGGATTGATGTTTCATCAACTTTATTCTTTGTAAAATAAGGAGCTTTTATGCAATCTCGCATTGTTGTTAATTCACAGGAAGAATCACTACTTAGCACACATAAAGTGCTACGTAATACCTATTTCTTATTGGGATTAACGATGGCATTTTCGGCAGTTGTTGCTTATATCTCTATGAGCTTAAACTTGCCTTATCCAAATCTTATCGTGTTACTTGTAGGTTTTTACGGTTTACTTTTTGTCACAAACCGTTTAGCAAATAGTGCTTGGGGAATCTTAGCTGCATTCGCGTTTACTGGGTTTATGGGTTATACCATCGGGCCAATTTTGAACATGTATGTGGCGAGAGGAATGGAAGATTTAATTATGCTTGCCTTCGCAGGTACAGCAATCGTCTTCTTTGCTTGTTCAGCTTATGTGCTAACAACGAAGAAAGATATGTCTTTCCTTTCTACCGCAATTTTCTCATTATTTATCGTGTTATTGTTAGGAATTGTGGCAAGCTTCTTCTTCCAAATTCCAGCACTAGCGGTCGGGATCAGTGCATTGTTTGTGGTATTCTCAACGATGACAATCCTTTATGAAACCAGCAATATTATTCACGGTGGTGAAACAAACTATATTCGTGCAACTGTGAATATTTATGTATCAATTTACAACTTATTCATTAGCTTATTAAGATTACTTTCTATCTTCTCAAGCGATGACTAGTCAGTATTAAATTTAAAGACGCTCCTTATTAGGGGCGTTTTTTGTTTTGAACTAATTTTCTGAAGAGAAGTCTTAGCATACAGGTTCGCTCGTGGAACCTATCAATAATAAAACAGGAGTTTTTATGAAATCTTTAAAATCACTTTTAACATTAACATCACTCGCATTAGCGGTATCAGGTTCTGCATTGGCAACGAATACTGCCGTATTGCCAACAAAAGAAGATGTTGTAACAAATTCAAAATCAATGGTTGAAAGTACAAAAGCTGATGTGAAAAATGCGGCAAATGATAAGCTTAAATCAATGACTGATAGTGCGAGCTCAACGAAATCAAGCGCATTAGATAAAGTTAATGCAGCTAAAGAAAAAGCAACATCTGCGAAAGATGCAATGAAAGATAAAGCAACATCTGCAAAAGATGCGGTAAAAGAGAAAGCATCTGCTTTAAAAGAAAAAGCGACTGAGAATAATCAACCGTCTATGAAAGACAAAGCCACTGAAAAATTAAATTCAGTGAAAGAGAGTGCGAAAGAAAAAGCGTCTGACGCAAAAACAAAAGCGGCAGATAAAGTAAAAGAAGTGAAAGAAAAAGCGACTTCAACAAAAGAGTCAGCTAAAGAGAAAGTGGCTTCTTCTGCAAAAGTAAATATCAATAAAGCGGATGCAGAAACCTTACAAAAACTTTCTGGTATCGGTGAGAAAAAAGCACAAGCGATTATTGATTATCGTAACAAAGTGGGCAAAATCAAAAGTGCTGCCGAGCTTTCAAATATTGACGGTATCGGTGAAGCTACAATTGAAAAAATTACCCCATTCTTAAGTTTCTAAGAAAACTTAGATAAAACAGACCGCACTTTATGTGCGGTTTTTTTATTGAAGTAGATCACAAAATTGTAACAAAGTGTGATTTGAGGATTATTTCTTTTTTTATCCTATGTATAATGGGCGGACAACATCATGTAATACAAGGGGTAGATATGCAGCATTATAATGCCTTTGATGAATGGTTGGCTTCAACTGCTTTAGGTGGGGCGAATCAATCGTATATTGAAGAGTTATACGAACGTTATTTAGAAGATCCATCTTCAGTCGATGACAGTTGGCGAGCTACATTTGATGCATTGCCGAAAACAACCGCAGTAGAGCAACCACATTCACCAGTCCGTGATTATTTCCGTCGCTTAGCGAGAGAAAATACAACAGAAGCCGTGACGGTTATCGATCCAGAAGCCAGTGCCAAATTAGTCAAAGTCCTTCAATTTATCAATGCTTATCGCTTCCGTGGTCATTTAGAAGCGAAACTAGACCCAATCAATTATTATCGCTGGAAAGTCTCCACCGTACCTGAGTTGGATTACCGTTATCACGGTTTTACCGAACAGGATCTCAATGAAACCTTCAATATTAATCACTATGTCTATCATCGCGATAACATCAAATTAGGTGATTTAGCTGAAATGCTGAAAGAGACCTATTGTGGCTCAATTGGTCTTGAGTTTATGCATGTTCAGGATATGGAGCAAAAAAGTTGGCTACAAAGCAAATTAGAAAGCCAATTAAATAAACCGCTCTTTACCAAAGAAGAAAAAATTAACTTATTAAGCGAATTGACCGCTGCAGATGGTTTAGAACGTTATCTTGGTGCTAAATTCCCAGGTGCAAAACGTTTCTCTTTAGAGGGAAGTGATGCCTTTATTCCATTGATGAAAGAAATTATTCGCCATGCGAGCAAACAAGGCGTAAAAGATGTGGTGTTTGGTATGGCACACCGTGGGCGTTTAAATATGTTAGTGAACGTGCTCGGTAAGAAACCCGAAGATCTTTTCGATGAATTTGCAGGTAAACATTCAGGCGAGCGTACAGGTGATGTGAAATACCACCAAGGTTTCTCTTCTGACTTCGCAGTCGGTGAGCGTCGCGTGCATTTAACCCTTGCATTTAACCCATCCCATTTAGAAATTGTTAGCCCAGTAGTTATTGGTGCGGTCCGTTCTCGTCAAACGAAAAAGAATGATACAGAGCGTAATCACGTATTAGCGGTTACTGTTCATGGAGACTCCGCGGTAGCGGGACAAGGTGTGGTACAAGAAACCTTGAATATGTCCAATGCGCGTGGTTATACCGTTGGTGGAACAATCCGAATTGTGATTAATAACCAAATTGGTTTCACCACCTCTAACCCAAATGACACCCGTTCAACAGAATATTGTACTGACATTGCGAAAATGATTCAGGCACCGATTATTCATGTAAACGGTGATGATCCTGAAGCGGTTGCTTTTGCGGCGAGAATGGCGGTGGAATATCGTAATTTATTCAAACGCGATATCTTCATTGATCTGATTTCTTATCGTCGTCATGGTCATAATGAGGCTGATGAACCATTAGCCACTCAACCTATGATGTATAGCATCATCAAAAAACATCCAACGCCACGTAAAGTCTATGCAGATCGTTTAATTGCTGAAGGGGTAATCACCGAAGAAGAAGCCATTGAAATGATGAATCTCTATCGTGATGCCTTAGATAATGGCGATCGCGTAGTGAAAGAATGGCGAGAAATGGATATCGCCCAAATGGACTGGTTGCAATATCTCAACTATGACTGGACATCCCCTTACGAAAGTAAATTCCCACAAGAACGTTTCCAAACTTTAGCGGAGCGTGTTAGTGAATATCCAGAAACCTTACGTGCACACCCTCGTGTCGAAAAAATCTATGCTGATCGCCGTGAAATGGCAAAAGGCGAGAAATTGTTCGATTGGGGTATGGCGGAAACTATGGCATATGCAACCTTATTAGATGAAGGCGCTAATGTTCGTTTATCCGGTGAAGATGCAGGACGTGGTACGTTCTTCCACCGCCATGCCGTTGTGCATAACCAAAATGACGGGACAGGCTATGTGCCATTAACACATTTACATGCTAACCAAGGTCGTTTTGAAGTGTGGGATTCGGTATTATCTGAAGAAGCCGTACTGGCCTTTGAATATGGTTATGCCACAACAGATCCAAAAACATTAACCATTTGGGAAGCACAATTTGGTGACTTCGCAAACGGTGCACAAATCGTAATTGACCAATTTATTAGTTCTGGTGAACAAAAATGGGGCAGAATGTGTGGTTTGGTGATGTTATTACCACATGGTTATGAAGGCCAAGGCCCAGAGCACTCATCCGCTCGTTTAGAACGTTATTTACAACTTTGTGCAGAACAGAATATGCAAGTGTGTATTCCATCTACACCCGCACAGGTTTACCACATGTTACGTCGCCAAGCGATCCGTAAAATGCGTCGTCCATTAATTGGTATTTCACCAAAATCTTTATTACGTCATCCACTTGCCGTCTCAAGTATGGATGAATTAGTAAATGGCACATTCCAAACCGTAATTGGTGAAATTGATGATATCGATCCAAAACAAGTTAAACGTGTGGTTCTATGCTCTGGTAAAGTGTATTACGATCTCTTAGAAAAACGCCGTGCGAATAACCAAACAGATGTGGCGATTATTCGTATTGAACAGCTTTATCCGTATCCACATGAAGATGTGAAGAAAGCGTTAGCGCCTTATGCTCATGTGACGGATTTTGTATGGTGTCAAGAAGAGCCGTTAAACCAAGGGGCTTGGTATTGCAGTAAACATAACTTTGACAGCTCAATTCCTGAGCATGTGAAGTTAAAATACGCAGGTCGTCCTGCCTCTGCTTCACCAGCGGTAGGTTATATGTCTTTACACACCAAACAGCAAAAACAATTGGTAGAAGATGCGCTGACATTGTAAAAGTGCGGTCAAAATTTTAGTAATTTTTAAAGAAAGAATAATTTAAAGGAAAATAAAATGACAATCGAAATTCTTGTTCCAGATTTACCGGAATCCGTTGCGGATGCAACTGTTGCAACATGGCATAAAAAAGTTGGTGAGACGGTAAAACGTGACGAAGTATTAGTGGAAATCGAAACAGATAAAGTGGTACTTGAAGTGCCTGCATTAAGTGATGGCGTAGTGGCTGAAATTCTTCAAGAGGAAGGTGCAACGGTAGTAAGTAAACAGCTTTTAGGTAAGCTTTCAACCCAACAAGCGGGCGATATTTCAACTGAAACAGTGAAGGGCAATGAGCAAACACCAGCAGATCGTCAAAAAGCAGCGATTGAAAATAGTCACAATAATTCAGCGGATCAAGGTCCAGCTATTCGTCGTTTATTAGCTGAACACGATTTAGATGCAGAGAAAATTCAAGGTTCTGGTGTAGGTGGTCGTATTACCCGTGAAGATATTGCACGTGAAGTGGCAAAACGTGATGCTCAAAAAGCAAAACAAGATGTGGCGACAGAGCAGAATACAATCAGCACTGTGGCATACAGCTCGCGTTCAGAAAAACGAGTACCAATGACTCGTTTACGTAAACGTATTGCAGAGCGTTTATTGGAAGCGAAAAATACCACCGCAATGCTCACCACATTTAATGAAGTGGATATGCAGCCGATTATGAAATTACGTAAAACATACGGTGAGAAATTTGAAAAACAACATGGTGTACGTTTAGGCTTTATGTCTTTCTACATTAAAGCAGTGGTTGAAGCATTAAAACGTTATCCCGAAGTGAATGCTTCAATTGATGGTGATGACATTGTGTATCACAACTATTTTGATATTAGCATTGCCGTTTCAACGCCGCGTGGTTTAGTGACACCAGTATTACGTAACTGCGACAAACTTAGTATGGCGGATATTGAGAAACAAATTAAATCACTCGCAGAGAAAGGCCGTGATGGTAAATTAACGGTTGAAGATTTAACTGGCGGTAACTTCACCATTACTAATGGCGGCGTATTTGGGTTTTTAA
>OBKI01001033.1_pt1 | contig 13955 bp, 10 predicted proteins | sample 1519731 | NCBI WGS metagenome assembly OBKI01 (sample SAMN00265070, study PRJEB22529) | human gut metagenome
TGTTGATCGTGGAAATCTTGCTCGTGCCTCGTGGGCAATGGAAAGTCTGAAAAAAGCGATGAAATGGGATGAAGAGCGTTTCAATTTAGAATATGACTTAGATATTTACATGATTGTTGCTGTGGACTTCTTCAATATGGGCGCCATGGAAAATAAAGGGTTGAATATTTTTAACTCTAAATTTGTGTTGGCAAACCCACAAACAGCAACCGATGATGATTATCTCGCTATTGAAAGCGTGATTGCACACGAATATTTCCATAACTGGACAGGAAACCGTGTAACCTGTCGTGATTGGTTCCAACTAAGTTTGAAAGAAGGTTTAACGGTTTTCCGTGATCAAGAGTTTTCATCTGACACAGGTTCTCGTGCTGTTAATCGCATTAATAACGTGAAATTCTTGCGTACGGTGCAATTTGCCGAAGATGCAAGCCCAATGTCACACCCAATTCGCCCTGAAAAAGTCATTGAAATGAATAACTTCTATACAGTGACTGTATATGAAAAAGGGGCAGAAGTGATTCGTATGTTGCACACCTTATTAGGTGAACAAGGTTTCCAAAAAGGGATGCAACTCTATATTGCTGAAAACGATGGTAAAGCGGCAACCTGTGAAGATTTTGTCTCTGCAATGGAACGTGCGAATGATGTTGATTTAGCACAATTCCGTCGTTGGTATAGTCAATCAGGTACACCAGAATTATTGATTAGCGATGCCTATGATGAACAAACTCATACTTATCGTTTAACCGTTTCACAATCTACACCGCCAACAGCGGACCAAATGGAAAAAGTAAACTTACATATTCCATTGAAAATTGCGCTTTATGATGCCAAAGGCACAAAACAAATGTTACAGCATAACGGTGAGTTGCTAAGCGATGTGTTAAATGTGACAGAAAAAGATCAAGTCTTTGAATTCCATGGCATTTATGGTCGCCCAATTCCTGCGTTATTATGTGATTTCTCTGCACCGGTAAAACTTGATTATGATTACACCACAGAGCAGTTATTAGGTTTGCTTAAATTCGCTGATAACCAATTTGCTCGTTGGGATGCAGCACAGATGCTGTTTACTCAAGAATTGCGTCGTAATGTGGCGCATTTCCAACAAGGTGAAGCTTTTGACATTTCATCTGATGTTTTGGCTGCACTTGCGCATGTATTGGAAAATTACGAACAAGATATCGAATTAGCTACATTAATTCTGACCTTGCCAAAAGACATTGAGTTTGCTGAAAGCTTCAAAACGATTGATCCAGATGGCATTTCTGCTGCAAGAGAATTTATGTTGGTGCAAATTGCAGAATACTTGAAAGAAGATTTATTGCGTATTTACACCCATATTCGTCTTGAAGATTATCGAGTAACACAAGAAGATATTGCCTTACGAGCCATGCGTAATCTTTGTTTAAGTTATTTGGCTTATACCAATCTTGGTAATAATGTAGTTCAAAAACATTATAACAATGCCAATAATATGACAGATACGTTGGCGGCATTAAATATGGCAACCAAAGCGGCATTACCTTGTCGTGATACCTTGTTAGCGGATTTCGAACAAAAATGGCGACATGATGGCTTAGTCATGGATAAATGGTTTGCTTTACAAGCAACTCGCCCTGATGAAAACGTATTGGAAATTGTACAAGCATTAATGGATCACCCAAGCTTTAACTTCAACAATCCAAACCGTTTACGTTCATTAGTAGGTAGCTTTGCAAATCACAACTTAAAAGCTTTCCATCATATTAGTGGTTCAGGCTATCGTTTCTTAACAGATGTTTTAATTCGTTTAAATGAAACAAATCCACAAGTGGCTGCACGTTTAATTGAGCCATTAATTCGTTTCTCACGTTTTGATGCACAACGTCAAACCTTAATGAAACGCGCCTTAGAACGATTAAGTGCTGTTGAAGATCTCTCAAAAGATTTATTTGAGAAGATTGAAAAAGCCTTGCAATAAAACAAAAAGTGCGGTTAATTTTGACCGCACTTTCCATTTACAGTGAACTATCCTGAGAGATAAACGAGTATGTATTCTTTGATCCGTAAAGCCATCTTTTCCCTTGACCCTGAAACCGCCCATGATTTAGTGATTAAATCATTGCACTTAGCGGGTAAATCGCCTTGCCAATTTTTATTAAAGCAGCTTTTGGCTTGTCCACAAGGCACACCTAAGCAAGTAATGGGCATTACCTTTAAAAATCCTATTGGGTTAGCAGCGGGCGCAGATAAAAATGCCGAAGCCATTGATGGATTTGGTGCGATGGGATTTGGTTTTATTGAAGTAGGAACGGTTACGCCTTTAGCGCAAGAGGGAAATGCGAAACCTCGTCAATTCCGTTTAGTGGAAGCGGAAGGGATTATTAACCGTAATGGATTCAATAATTACGGCATTGATTATGCGATTGAGAATGTTAAAAAGGCAAAATTTGATGGCGTAATTGGGATTAATATTGGCAAAAATAAAGTCACACCGCTTGAAAAGGGGAAAGATGATTACTTATTTTGCTTAAACAAAGCTTATAACTATGCAGATTATATTACAGTAAATATTTCATCACCGAACACTCCGGATTTACGCCAATTACAGTATGGTGATTACTTTGATAATTTATTGCAAAGTATAAAACAGCGTCAAAAAGTATTAGCTGAGCAATATAACAAATATGTACCGATTGCAGTAAAAATCGCACCTGATTTATCCGAGAGCGAGCTCGTTCAAATTGCAGATACCTTACTTCGTCATCAAATGGATGGGGTAATTGCGACTAATACGACGATTTCTCGCGACAACGTCACAGGTTTAAAAAATGCGGAACAACAAGGCGGCTTAAGTGGAAAACCATTACAGCACAAAAGTACAGAAATTATTCGAAGATTGCATCAAGAGCTGAAAGGGCAAATTCCGATTATTGGGAGTGGTGGCATTGATGGTGTACAAAATGCACAAGAGAAGATTGAAACAGGTGCTGAATTGTTACAAGTTTATTCTGGTTTGATTTATCACGGTCCAAGATTAGTTAAAGAATTAGTAAAAGCGATCAAATAAATGATAAAAAAATATGATTTACATTGCCATAGTACGGCTTCAGATGGTGTTTTAACGCCTACGGAGCTTGTGCAACGAGCTCATGAGCAAGGTGTCAATGTGCTTGCTTTATGTGATCACGACACCGTGATGGGTATTGATGAGGCTAAAATTGAAGCAGATAAATTAGGTATTGAGCTAATTAATGGCGTAGAAATTTCAACAAATTGGGAAGGTCGTGGCATCCATATTGTTGGATTAAATTTTGATAAAACCCATCCTAAAATGACCGCACTTTTAGCTGAACAAAAATCACTGAGAGAAAAAAGAGCGGTCGAAATTGGCCATAAATTAGAAAAAGCAGGCGTTCCCAATGCCTATGAGGGCGCAAAAGCGTTAGCCAATGGGGAAGTGACTCGTGCCCATTATGCGCGTTATTTGGTACAAATCGGAAAGGTTTCAAATGATGGGCAAGCCTTTAAGCGTTATCTAGGTGGTGGAAAATCGTGTTTTGTCAAAGCTGAATGGGTGGATATTCCAACAGCGATTGATACGATTCATGTAGCAGGTGGTGTCGCAGTCATTGCCCATCCTATGCGTTATAACATGACAGGAAAATGGATTCGTCGATTAATTATTGATTTCAAACAATGGGGCGGTGATGGCATGGAAGTCGCCGATAGTGGACAAACTAAAGATCAGCGTCAATATCTTGCGCGTTTAGCCAATGAATATGACTTAGCCGCCTCTTTAGGCTCAGACTTTCATTTTCCATGTGGATGGATTGAACTTGGAAAGAATTTGTTTTTACCTGAAGAGGTAAAACCGATTTGGACATTATTTGAATAATAAAGGGCGGTTAAATCCGCCCTTATTTTTTATATTTGGCTGTTCTCACACAAACCGAGGCTCGCTAGAAATTCAATAAATGCACGAACTTTTGCAGGCAAATGACGACGGTTTGGGTAAACCACATAAATATCTAAAGGTTTTTGTTTATATTCAGACAAAATTTCAACTAACTCACCTGAAGCAAGCGCATCTTTGACAAAGAAGCTAGGTGAATTACTGATGCCCAATCCCGCTTTTGTCATTTCTAACAATGCCATACCATTATTGGAAACCACTTTAGATTGAATTTTATAACGCTGAATTTGATTTGTTTTTGTTGATTGCCAATGCACTTGATTTAATGATGATTTATAAAGTAAACCTTGGTGATATTCTAAATCATCAGGTGTAAGCGGGATACCGCGAGCCTCTAAATAACTTGGAGAAGCAACAAAATGCATAGGGGAGCTACTAATTTTACGTGCAACAAGTGAGCTGTCTTGCATATAGCCGATACGTAATGCTAAGTCATAGCCCTCAGCAACGAGATCAACACGTTTGTCTTCAAATTCAATTTCTACGTGTAAATTAGGATGAAGTTCAATAAATTTAGGCAAGTTAGGCGAGATATAAAGCAAGCCAAAATCACGCGGCACGGAGATTAATAAATTACCTTGTAAGCTTGTTGCCATATTACTAATGCTAGAATCAGCCTCGCTTAAATCTAATAAAATAGCTTGGCAACGTTGATAATAAAGCATACCGGCTTCGGTTGGCACAATTTTTCGTGTTGTACGTTGTAATAATCGTGTTTTTAAATGTTCTTCTAATTGTGAAACTAGTTTACTCGCCATCGCCACAGAAATATTCTGTTGGTTTGCGGCTTGTGTAAAACTTTGCGTTTCGATTACTTTACAGAAAACCGAAATTGCATTGAGTTTATCCATTTATAAATCCTTTTTGAAAAAAAGCTTGATTTTATCGGCGTAAGTTTGCAGTATATCGCCAATTTTACAGAATTCTAGTTATATTTTAGGTAAGCAAATGAGCAAATCTTTAGTGATTGTGGAGTCGCCGGCCAAAGCGAAAACCATCAATAAATATTTAGGTAGCCAGTATGTGGTGAAATCCAGCGTAGGGCATATTTGTGATTTGCCTACAGCAGGGAGTAGCACAGGCGAGAAAGCTAAACCAGTTTCCACTAAAGGATTAAGTGCGGAAGAAAAAAACAAAATTAAAGCAGAAAAAGACCGTGCGGCCTTAGTGAAACGTATGGGAATTGACCCTTATCACGATTGGAAAGCCAATTATCAAATTCTACCAGGCAAAGAAAAAGTGGTAGCCGAATTAAAATCCCTTGCTAAAAAATCCGATCATATTTATCTCGCAACCGACTTGGATAGAGAAGGAGAGGCTATCGCGTGGCATTTACGCGAAGTGATCGGCGGTGATGATAGTCGTTTTAGTCGCGTTGTATTTAATGAAATTACGAAGAAAGCGATAGAAAAAGCATTCCAGCATCCTGCTCACATTAATATGGACCAGGTTAATGCTCAGCAAACCCGTCGTTTCTTAGACCGCGTGGTAGGCTTTATGGTGTCGCCATTATTATGGAAGAAAGTGGCGCGCGGTTTATCTGCAGGGCGAGTACAATCTGTTGCCGTGAAATTGGTGGTAGAGCGTGAACGTGAAATCAAAGCATTCCAACCGGAAGAGTTTTGGGAAATTGAAGCGCTAACCCAAACGAGCAAGAAAGAAAACTTGCGTTTGGATGTGGTGCAATATAAAGGCAAGAAATTTGAGCCGAAAAATGAAAAAGAAGCACAAACTGCGGTCGATTTCTTAAATAAATCACATTACGTTGTCACAGATTTAGAAACAAAACCAACAGGTTCTAAACCAAGAGCACCATTTATTACTTCAACCTTACAACAAACTGCAAGTACGCGTTTAGGTTTTGGGGTGAAGAAAACCATGATGTTGGCACAACGTTTATACGAAGCTGGTTACATCACTTATATGCGTACTGACTCTACTAACTTGAGCCAAGATGCATTAAATATGGCTCGCTCTTATATTGAAAGTCATTTTGGCAAAGATTATTTGCCCGCTAAACCGAATTTCTACTCGAGCAAAGAAAATGCACAAGAAGCGCACGAAGCGATTCGTCCTTCTGATGTAAAAACGCTCGCAGATCATTTAAGTGGTATGGATAAAGATGCCGTGCGCTTGTATGATTTAATCTGGCGTCAATTTGTAGCCTGCCAAATGCCAGCAGCACAATATGACAGTACAACGGTTACCGTAATGGCTGGCGATTATGAATTGAAAGCCAAAGGCCGTATTTTACGTTTTGATGGTTGGACAAAAGTCTTGCCACAATTAGGCAAGAATCCAGAAGACCAAATTTTACCGGCTGTGAGTTTAAACGAAACATTAGCTCTAAAAACGGTTTCGCCAAGCCAACACTTTACCAAACCGCCAGCTCGTTTTACCGAAGCAGCCTTGGTTAAAGAATTGGAGAAACGTGGTATTGGTCGTCCTTCGACTTATGCGGCAATTATTTCGACTATTCAAGAACGTGGTTATGTGCGCATTGAAAATCGCCGTTTCTATGCAGAGAAAATGGGCGAAATCGTTACTGATCGCTTAAATCAATCTTTTACTGATTTGATGAGCTACGATTTCACTGCCAACATGGAAAACGTACTAGACCAAATTGCGTCCGGTGAGAAAAATTGGAAGGCTGAGTTAAATCAATTCTTCAAAGATTTTTCTACCCAACTTTCTACGGCTGAATTAGATGAGTTAGAAGGTGGAATGAAGCCGAATAGCCTTGTGCTCACCGATATTGATTGCCCAACTTGTAGCCGTAAAATGGCGATTCGCACAGCAAGTACAGGTGTCTTCCTTGGTTGTTCTGGTTATGCATTACCACCAAAAGAGCGTTGTAAAACGACGATTAATCTCATTCCAGAAGCGGAATTATTAAATGTGTTGGATGAGGCTTCTGAGACCAAAGCCTTAATGGATCGTAAACGTTGCCCGATATGTGGCACGGCGATGGACAGTTACATTATTGACCCACATCGTAAATTGCATATTTGTGGTAACAATCCAAATTGTGATGGTTATTTGGTTGAACAAGGCCAATTTAAAATTAAAGGCTATGACGGTCCGATTGTAGAATGTGACAAGTGTGGTTCGGATATGCACTTGAAACTCGGTCGTTTTGGTAAATATATGGGCTGTACCAACTGTGATAACACCCGTAAGATTTTGAAAAACGGCGAGGTTGCACCGCCAAAAGAAGAGCCGGTACATTTCCCTGAATTGAAATGTGAAAAATCTGACGCGTATTTTGTATTACGTGATGGTGCAAGTGGGGTGTTTATGTCTGCACATAACTTCCCGAAATCACGTGAAACACGACCGGCAAAAGTGGCGGAATTAGCGCTTTATCGTGATCGTTTACCAGAAAAATTACGTTATTTAGCCGATGCGCCACAAAAAGACCCAGAGGGTAATGAAGCGATTATCCGTTTCAGCCGTAAAGAAAAACATCAATATGTGACATCTGAAAAGAATGGCAAAGCCACAAAATGGATTGTGGATTATATTGATGGAAAATGGGTAGAACGGAAAAAGTAGGATGAACGTCACGGTTTATTGCGGTGCAAGTTTAGGCAATGATTCTGCCTATCAGGCTGCCGCAGAAAAATTAGGAAAATGGATTGCTGATGGCCAACGTACTTTAGTTTATGGTGGTGGAAAATTGGGATTAATGGGCGTGGTTGCAGATACTGTGCTCGCTCATCAAGGCAAAGTAATTGGCATTATCCCTCAATTTTTACAAGACAGAGAAGTTTCACATCCTAATTTAACCAAGACCGTGGTGGTTGAAAGCATGTCTGAGCGAAAAAATAAAATGGTTGAGCTTGGCGATGCTTATGTTGCCTTGCCTGGCGGACCTGGCACTTTAGAAGAAATTGCTGAAGTGATTTCTTGGGCTAGAATTGGAAAAAATAACAATCCTTGTATTCTATTTAATGAAAAGGGTTATTTCGATTCATTAAAGTCCTTTTTTAGCCATATGGTGAAAGAAGGCTTTTTTACTCAAGGTGATTTTGAGAAAATTTTATTCTCGAATGATCTTCAAGAAATCGAAAGCTTTATTGAACACTATCAACCTCCAGCATTAAGAACATATTAAAAAAGTGCGGTTAAATTTGTCCGCACTTTTTTTGTGATTAATGGTGATGATGTTCTGGTTTTGGTGGCAGTTTAGCACGCGCTTTACCAACAGGTAAAATTAACGTTGCGTAATTTGCTGATTGTTGACACACTTTTTGATCTTCAAATGGTTCTTTATGAATCACTTTAAGTTTCCAAATACCTTCAATTAATGGGATAAAGTTAACTTTACCTTCACTATCTGTTTTACCTGAAAACGCTTGTGGTTCACGGTGAGATGTTGCTGCTTCCATATCTTTTACGACAAAGGTATCAGACGTTGCAATAATCGTTTCGCCCGAAAGTGGTTTGTCTTTATAGAAAATTTGCAGAGGGAAAGCTTCGCCCGCTTTAATTGTTTTTGGATCTTTGAGTGGCACAATTTCAAGTGGTAAACCGATGCGTGTCATTGCCATCTCTGCATTCAATGGTTTCTTACCAACCACAGTAAAGGCTTTACCAAACATTTGAGTTTGTTCGCAATAGAATGCATTTGGTGTACCTTGTAAGTTATCCATTTTCCAACCTTCATTATTTTGTGACCAGAAAGTGGGTTTATAAGTTGCCGTTACCCAATATGAACCGTCTTTTAACGGTTTTTCTGATTGATATTGGTAGTTTTCACCTTTTTGTACTAAGGTTTGCATTTCACCATCTTGATTGATGAGTTCCATCGGTGGAAAAATAGCAAGACGTTTTTCAGGAATTCTTTCAACGTAAGGGTAGTCACCATAAGCTAAATCAGCTTTTAAAACGGAATTGGAAGCAAGTTGTGCCGGTGTTGCAACCCAAACTTCATGAGCTTGCGCGAGCGCAGAGAAACCAAGTAGTGCTGCAATTAATGTTTTTTTCATTGTCTTTCCTTTTTAATCAATATATCAATTTATAGAAAGTCTTCGATAGGGCGGACGAGTATAACGAAAAAGAAATGATGAGACGAATGGAAAAAGTTGATTTTGTGAGGAACTTCACATTTTCTTAACAAAAAAGTGCGGTCATTAAAACGATTGTTTTTTTGACCGCACTTATTTTAAATAAAAAGCTAAATAGGCTTATTTTTTAGAAGGTTTAATGGCTAATAGATTGCAGCTTAATTTACTAATCACATGTTCAGCCGTATTACCTAATAACGCTGCAGATAAACCTGTTCTACCTACTGTGCCTAAAATCACTAATTCTGCTTCAATTTCTTTCGCCACTTCAGGAATCACTTCTTCAGGGAAACCTTCGCGTACGTGGGTATGATCTTCATCAATACCAAATTTTTGACGTAAGGCTTTCATATTGATAAGGTGTTGACCTCGAATACCATTTTCATAACCTGAAGTATTAAATTCAGGTAAATCAATCGCCATATTAATTGGCGCAACAGGGTAGGCCGCCACTAAATGTACGTTGCCACGGTTTAAGTTCTCCGCTAAACTCATGCCTGTTGAAACTAACTCTTGGTTGAATTCATCTTGATATTCTTGTTCACCCGATACATTCACGGCGACTAAAATACGGCGTTGGTGTTTCCAGTCACCATCACGCACCATTAATACTGGAATTGGACATTTACGCAATAATTGCCAATCTACTGGTGTGAAAATCAATGAAGTGAAACTTTCTTCATCTTTGGTGTATTTTACAACGAGATCGTATTGATTTTTTTCAACTTCCTCACGAATAGCATCCGCTTCATTGCTGCTCCATACGATGTGAGATTCAAACTCAATTTCTGGATCAGCATATTTATCTAAATAAAATTGGACGGCTTGACGTTGTTGTTCAATGGCTGTTTTATGCATTTGACTACGTTCTTCCGAGGAAAGAAGCGCAGACATTTCATAAGATAGGTCATAGACACTCAACAGAGTGGTGATTTTTACTTTTGTTTCATTTTGCTGTTCTTTTACAAGTCGAACAGCACGAGCGAGCGCATATTGTTTTTCGTTATCAGGGTTAAGTACAACAAGAATATTATTAAATTTCATAAAGCCTCCAAGATATGAGATATCAATAGGATAGAAAAGATTTTAAGTGATGACAAGAACCTATTATAAAAAAAGTGATCTCGTACAAGTTTTTTTGTTTCAAATACTAAAAAAGCGTGAAAACTCACGCTTTTTATCTATTCTACTAACTGAATTTTGGTTTTATGTACACCTGTTAAATCAATCAAGGCATTAATATCATTAATAGTAATGTATTTACCTTGAACAGAGAGTACACCTAATTTTTGGAAACGACCGAGCAAACGACTGATCGTCTCAACAGTTAGGCCGAGGTAATTACCAATATCGCTGCGAGTCATGGTTAAACGGAATTCTTTCGCAGAGAAACCACGAGCAGAATAGCGTTTAGATAGGTTATGGATGAATGCGGCTAAACGTTCTTCAGCATTCATTTTAGACAGTAATAAAATCATTTCTTGATCGCTTTTGATTTCACTACTCATTAAACGCATAATTTGTTGACGAAGCTTAGGCATTTTGCCGGATAAATCATCTAAGATATCAAAGGGAATCTCACATACCATAGCAGTTTCCAATGCTTGTGCAAAACTCGGGTGTTGCATATTGGTGATCGCATCGAAACCGACTAAATCACCCGGTAAGTGAAAAGAGGTAATTTGTTCTTCGCCCGCTTCACTAATGGTATAAGTTTTAATGGTACCGGAACGAATCGCATAAATAGAATTAAGCGTGTCGCCGGCTTTAAAAAGGACTTGAGATTTTTGTATAGGCTTTTTACGCTCGATAATATTATCAAGCTGATCGAGCTCATGTTCGTTCAATGTGAAAGGAATACAAAGTTGACTAATGCTGCAATCCTGGCAATGAATCGCACAACCACCAGATTGAACTCTGCGCCCTGATTTGGTCTCTGAAACGAAATTCTTCATTAGTTCCTCAAATCGATAAATATAGTGTAAAATTGATCTAACGCAATTATTCTACCACTAAATAGTAAATTAAAGAAGTTATCTACGAGTAAATAGGTATGGCAGCAGAAAAATTAACCAAAAAACGTTTAATACAAATTATTATTATGTTGATTATTTTAGTCAGTGCATTTGTTTGGCGATATATATTGCAATAAGTGCGGTCAAATTTTTGATTGTTTTGAGAAGAAAAAAAGAGCCACGATTTTGTGGCTCTTTGTTTTAAAGTGTAAGTCAGATTACCATTCGTAACCGACACCAGCACCCACAGTAAATTGACCGCGAGTATCTGCAGCGCCGTTCACGTTGGTTGACCAATGACCGTTATCAGAGTTACGAGATGCTTTAATTGCAATCGCGCTTTCACCGCGGTGATGAGCTACGCCGGTTGATACCATGCTCTTGCCATCTTTACGTGCAGATGGAGCAGAAGCGATTGCTGCAACGCCTGCAATACCAGCGCGAGTTTTGCGATCAACTTTGTTCACTTTATTATCAACATAACGTTTGTTTGCTGCATCAGTTGGGGCTTTAGGATCCGCAACATTAGTGATGTTTTTATTACCTGCATTAATGCCATTCTGATTGATTTGAACGCTTGAATTATTGACAGTGTAAGAATCCGCTTTGATGTCTTTTGTTGTGCTAACAGTATAGGTTCTCACTTGGTTAGCATCATCATAAGCTTCTTGTACATTAATATTATCACCCGCTTTTACCTTTACATCCGTAGAGCGAGCTCTAATATTATCAATACGCGTTTTGTTTTTACCGACTTGGTCTGCAATCATATAAAGTTGAGAACCGTTGATAGCGTCGGTAGAAGTGGCAGAAATTTCACCTGCACCTACGTTAATAATTTGGCGTGTATGTGGCGTAATGGTTACTGTACGGCCTGGGGTTGAGTGATCTGGTGGGGTGTAAGTTTCAGTTTTGTCTGAACCAACAGAAACAACAGCTACAGGTGTGTTACCTGCAAAACCGCTGTATGTAATCCCGTTGACTGTTGCAGTATTTTCTTTTGTTGCTGAACGAGTAATCGTGCCAGAGCCTAAGGCAACAGAGTTATCATCTTTTGCATAAGAGTCTTTTGATAAGGCTACGCTTTTTTCGCCTTTAGCATTAGCTGAATCGCCTAGTGCAGTAGACCATTTACCTGTAGATGTTGCTGATGCACCAATAGCAACAGCAGAGCCGCCTGTAACAGTTGAATCGTTACCAATCGCTACAGCTGAATCGCCAGAGGCTACAGAACCAGTACCTACAGCCAATGAGCTTGTACCACTAGCATTCGCTTGTGAACCATAAGCATTACTATTTTGACCACTTGCTTTTGCTGCTTGACCAATTGCAACAGTTTCGTTTGCTAATGCACTAGCAGCAGTACCAATTGCAGTTGCATTAGCTGAGCTTGCAGTTGCACCGAAGCCAATTACAGTTGCATTTGAAGTTGATGTGTCTGTAATTTTATTATCATTACCAGCAACAAAAACGTTTTTGCCAACGACTTCATTATTTAAACCAAATACGCTTGCTTTACTTGTGTTTTTATCCACAACAACATCTTTTTCTGGAGTGCCGATTGCACGCTGAGCACCTACTTTATTATGTGCACCATATCCAAGAGAATGATCGGCATAAACTTTGTTATTATCACCAACACTTTGGGTAAAATGACCATATGCATCATTCCCATCACCAATCGCATTTGCTTGTTCACCTTTTACCACATTTTGATTACCGATGGCAGAACTTGAACCCTGGCTTTCTTCAGCTTCAGCAGCAGAAATAGAATAGATTTGGTTTTGCTGACCAATAGCTGTATGTCCAGGACCTTTAACATTAGTCTCCTCTATTGTTTTGTTTGCATTTACAGCATCTTGTGTCGTGATATTCAGAATGTTTCCATCAGCAGCATTCGCTACAGCAACATTCACCCCAATAATTAATGCTGTGATAGCATTAAATTTAAAATTTTTCATAATGTCCTCGCTTGAGTTTCTTCTTTAATTACATAAATGTGATAAAAGAATTTCATTAGAGCAGTGTAAATATACATAAATACTATAATAGGACGCATTGAAGAATGGATTAACCATATGATTTGTAATGTCTTATTAGAGATTGCAAATATCATTTTTTCTCTATTCAGTAAACGATTGCGTACCCAGACAACGATTATAGATAGGTTTTTTTGTATAGAAAAGTAAATGAGCATGGTTATTTTGTAAAGAATTGTAAATTTTGTTTGAATGTTGTTCGAACATTAGAAAATATATTTCCTTATTTGAGTTAAAGATATTTTAAATTTAAAAAGTGCGGTCAATTTACAAGAAGATTTTCAAGATTGACAAAAAATCCTGTATAATCTCAAAAATTTTTTGTTCAATTTTAAGCTTTTGTAACCGAATGATAGAAACCTCACAAACCATTCCTGAACTCGTCTCATGGGCGAAAGAGCGGGAGTTTTCATTAAATCTGCCGACAGAGCGTTTGGTGTTTTTACTGGCTATTGCCATCTATAACAACGAACGTTTAGACGGTGAGATGTTAGAAGCTGATTTAGTGGATATTTTCCGCCACACAGCCAATGCCTTTGACCAATCAACGGACGCGATTGCCACCCGTGCCAATAATGCTATCAATGAATTGGTGAAACAGCGTTTTCTTAACCGTTTCAGCAGTGAGTTTACTGAAGGCCTTTCCATTTATCGTCTCACTCCTTTAGGTGTTGGCGTATCAGATTATTATATTCGTCAGCGTGAGTTTTCTGCGTTGCGTCTTTCTGTACAGCTTTCTATTGTGGCTGATGAAATTCAGCGTGCATCTGATGCAGCAGAAGAAGGTGCAGCAAAAGGGGAGAATGAGCATTTTTGGCGTCGGAATGTTTTCGCTCCGTTAAAATATTCTGTGGCAGAGATTTTCGATAGC
>OBKI01001050.1_pt1 | contig 13703 bp, 8 predicted proteins | sample 1519731 | NCBI WGS metagenome assembly OBKI01 (sample SAMN00265070, study PRJEB22529) | human gut metagenome
TTGTTTCCGCCACCTTTTGGAGGCAGAAAAATAAATCCCAAAGGTCGCAAACAGGCCGAAAAAAGGGAAAAAAAGAAAGGTTAAATTATGAGTTACAACAAATTGAAATCATTGGTAGCGAACGTGGAAGCCATAGAAACGGCAATGAAAATCCAAGTTCAAGGCAGGCAGGCCACTGCGGAAGAAAAAGAAATTTTATCCCGATATTCTGGTTTCGGGGGTATCAAAGAAGTGTTGAATATAGGTACGGACAAGCCCATAGGTGGTGATATGCAAGAACCGATACAAAGATTGCAGGAGTTAATCAATGCTTACCCTCATTTCACAGAACCCATGCGACACAATGTCATAGAGGGTATCAAAGCATCTGTACTGACAGCATTTTACACTCCTAAATTCCTTGTTGATGCAGTGGTGCGGCAGATACACGCCACGTTCAGCGAAAACGGCCTCAAAATGCGTTCATTTCTCGAACCGAGTGCAGGTATAGGCGGTTTTCTGCCCATAGCCATGTCCGGCACGTATGACTATGCCATTGAGAAAGATCTCATTTCGGGGATGATACTTTCCCTGCTCCATGAGAACACGCTAACACGGACGGCTGCATTTGAAACCATTGGAGAACAAGGTTTTGAGCATACAACTTTCGATGTCATAGCCTCCAACATCCCGTTTGGCAATTTCCGGGTATTCGATGCGGAGCTGTGGAAGAAAGGCGGTATGTACGAACAGGCCACCAAGACCATACACAACTACTTTTTTGTCAAAGCGATGGAGTTGTTGAATGAGGGTGGATTATTGGCTTTCATCACATCGAGGGGCATAGCCGACACGCCCGGTAACAAGTTCGTGCGTGAATATCTTGTAAATCATGCAGACCTGATAAGTGCAATCCGTCTGCCCGATATGCTTTTCATGCAGACAAGCGGTATAGAGGTAGGCAGTGACCTGCTGATATTCCAAAAGCACACGCACAAGACGGTACTCTCACAACGGGAACAACTGTTTTTACAAGTAGGCAGGGAAAAGGCGGACGCCATAGGCACAATGACCGAATACGCCAACAAATTGTTTACCATGCCGAAAACTACCCTTGCAACAGGTAGCCGCATTGTACAGAACCAATACGGAAAATATGTGCGCAAATACCAATGGCAGGGAAATGAAAATGCCATGTCGCAATATCTCGCCGCACTGCTGAAACTCGACTTTGGCCGATATTTCCGCAAAAGTCTTTTCACTGGGAACGGACAGGGCAGCGAACATATGCAAATGTCCCTTTTCGGGAATGTAGCGATGAAACAAGTAGAAAAAGGTAAACGAGCCTACACGGATGGGGTGGAAGCATGGATGAAAGACGGCGCAATGGTACTGTTTGAGGGCCAGGTGGGTACTATCCAATATCGAAAATCAAGTCTTTATCAAGAGGTAGCCATTGATTTTGTGCCGGTGGACGAGGGTAAGGTCAATACAGATAGGGCGAAAGACTATTTTCCTATACGCAAAGCATACTTTGAACTGTCAATCAAAGAAAGGGAAGAACAAAAAGAGGATAACGGGTTGCGTAGAGAGTTGAACGCCCGATACGATGCCTTTGTTGCCAAATGGGGCTGTTTCCACGAGAACGACAACAAGGAGTTTATCATGCTTGACAGCCTCGGTGTGGAAGTCTTTACAATAGAAATGCAGCTTGGAAAGGATTTAGTCAAGTCCGATATCATGCGTGAACCTGTGGCGTTCAAGAAGATAGACTCGAACAAAAGGCTGACACCGATTGAAGCGTTGGCAAGCAGCTTGAATTTCTACGGCAGGGTTGATATGGACTACCTGATGCAGTCCACGGACAGCACCGAGGAAGAAATCATCGGCGACCTCAAAGGTGAGATATTTTACAATCCTGCTATTGGGGAGTGGGAGCACAAAGGCAAGTTCCTTTCAGGCAATGTCATAACCAAATGCAAGGAGATAGGTTCTTACTTGTCCGAACTCACGGACAGGGAAAAAGATTGGACGGAAACTGCTGTAAGGGCTTTGGTGGATGCGACACCCGAAGCGATACCCTACGAGGAACTCGACATTAACATGGGTGAGCGTTGGATTGACACAAAGTTATACGCCGATTTTGCAACTGAACTTTTCAAGGTAGAGACAAGTGTAATGTATTTCGATGTGAACGACACCTACATGGTACGTCTGCAAAGTTACTCTCCGGTGGCTTACAACACCTATTTCGTCCGCAACTATAATGGTGAGGATTTGTTTGTTCATGCCCTGCATGATACTGTACCCGAAATTACGAAAAAGATATACCGCAATGGTGATAAGGTGCGTGTGCCGGACGAGGAAGCCATACAAGAGGCAGCCACCAAGATACAGGAGATTAGAGACCGTTTCAACTGCTGGCTTGACAGGCAGCCGATAGAGGTTCGGGACGAGCTGGTAAGGGTATATAACGAGCGTTTCAACTGCTATGTTAGGCCGCACTATGACGGTTCGGCACAAACCTTTCCGCAGCTCTCTTTTGAGCAATTTCCATACGATAGCCTCTATCCCTCACAGAAAGATGCTATCTGGATGATTAAGCAGAACGGAGGCGGTATCTGTTGGCATGAGGTAGGCACAGGCAAGACGATGATAATGTGTGTTGCCGCTTACGAAATGAAACGTCTCGGACTGGCACACAAGCCGCTTATTATCGGGCTGAAAGCCAATGTACACGAAATCGCCGATACGTTCCGTAAGGCATACCCTACGGCCAAAGTTCTCTATCCGGGCAAGGACGATTTTACCGCTGCCAACAGGCAAGAGGTCTTTTTAAAAATCAAGAACAACAACTGGGACTGCATCATACTCACGCACGACCAGTTCGCCAAGATACCGCAGTCAGAAGAGACCATGATAGATATATTCACGGAAGAGCTTGCCGATGTGGAACGTAACCTTGAATTTTTGGAGCAGTCCACCATGCGTTACCGTAGCGGAAAGATGCAGGAGGGATTAGAAAAGCGCAAACAGAACCTTGGGGCTAAATTACAAGAACTGCGTATGAAAATCAATAATCGGAAAGACGATGCTGTGGACTTCCACACAATGGGAATAGACCATATTTTTGTAGATGAGTGCCATATTTTCAAGAACTTAATGTTTCAGACACGCCATAACCGTGTGGCAGGTATCGGCAACACCAAAGGCTCTCAAAGGGCAATGAACCTCTTGTTCGCCATTCGTGACATCCAACTTCGTACAGGTCGTGACCTTGGGGCTACGTTTCTGTCGGGTACGGTGGTCGTGAACGCCCTTACCGAACTATATGTGATGTTCAAGTATTTGCGTCCGCAGGAGCTTCAACGGCAACGGATTAGCTGTTTCGATGCGTGGGCAGCCATATTCACAAAGAAAACGGCAGATTATGAGTTGAATGTGACAGGCTCGGTGAAGCGCAAAGAGCGTTTCCGTACTTACATCAAAGTACCGGAGCTGGCAATGTTCCTGCGTGAGATTACGGATTACTGTACAGCCGACATGATAAATCTTGACGTGCCTGAGAAGAACGTGCGTTTCCTCTCTTATCCCCCGACAATCGAGCAGGAGGAAATGATAGGACGCTTGATTTCTTTTGCCGGTAGCGGCCAGTGGAAGGACTTGGGACTTGACGTTCCGCAACCCGACAATCTCGATAAGGCAAAAATGCTGGTTGCGACCAATGTAGCCCGAAAAATGGCTCTTGATATGCGCTTGTTGGGTTGCAAGTTCAAGGATGATGCCGATAACAAGGCTTCTATCTGTGCGAGGACAATCTATGACTACTATATACGCTCGAATGACAATCGGGGTACACAGTTCGTGTTCAGCGATCTTGGTACATACAAACCGAACGAATGGAACATATATGCCGACATCAAAGAAAAGTTGGTACAACTCGGTATTCCTGCTGATGAAATACAGTTTATCCAATGCGCCACTACCGAGAGGGCAAGAAAAAAGCTGTTTGAAGAAATGAACAACGGCAAGGTGCGAGTTCTTTTTGGAAGTACGACCATGTTAGGCACAGGTGTGAACGCCCAGCAAAGGGCTGTGGCAGTGCATCACCTTGAAATACCTTGGGTGCGACATGAAGTCGCATAGATAATTGTTGGAATGATACTTACGGGTATCAGTTTTAACCCGCTGTTCCGTCAGCGGTAGCCTACCGACCGGTGCACCTTAATGTTGTATTAAGCGGTCGGGACAAAGTACACTTTCGCAAGACAAGACAGAACCGTGAGGGGAAGTCAAGTACGGTTAGTATCATACCGTAGAGTGGCGAGGCTGGATAGTATGGTTAGCGCAAGCGAACTGTTAGTAAACTTCGTAATGTCACGAAAGAGTGTAAGATACTGGCACACTCTACCCAAAAGGGAAGCGGTCGGTTAATCCTCTCCATGGTAGGATTACACGGATATAAGCACCGCCGGAGGATGAGACAGAACCTAACCTATCCGTTAGTTATCTATGTGGAACATGGTAAGCCTGTATATCTCCTGTCATGTAAAAAAATGGCAGGTAAGCTGACAGCAATGAAAGCCGAATGGTGTGCAGGTATAAGATAACAGAAAAAGCGAATGCCGTTCTGTAATGGAGCGGATACGGATTGAACCGACATCACGAGCTGATGTGGGCGACATCATCCGACACGAAAGTGGGCAGACTTCTGTGACGACATTAGGGAGGCAATCAAAACCGAATGTTGTCAAATGGTGATTCTTTACAATTAACTTTTAGAACTTTCAAAAGGAGGAAAGCAAATGAACGAAAACAAGACATCGTGTGCGCCTGCTGACAATCAGCAAACACTTTGGGACAGAATAGACTGGAATAAGGCGGAGTTGGCTGTCAGAAAGCTACAAGCGCGTATTGTAAAGGCTCAGAAGGAAGGCAGACCGGGCAAGGTGAAAGCCTTGCAGTGGACGCTGACCCACTCTTTCTACGCAAAAGCCTTAGCCGTAAAAAGAGTTACTTCTAACGGAGGTGGCAACACCCCCGGAGTGGACATGGAAACATGGGAAAAACCCGAAGCAAAAGCACAAGCGATAAGCGAACTCAAACGCAGAGGCTACCAGCCGAAGCCGCTGAGAAGAGTCCACATCAAGAAGAGTAATGGCAAACTGCGGCCGTTGGGAATACCGACGATGAAAGACAGAGCCATGCAAGCACTCTACCTCATGGCATTGGAACCCGTGTCGGAAACAACAGCCGACACACGTTCATACGGTTTCCGCAAGGAACGCCGCTGTATGGATGCGGTACAACAATGTCATAACATTCTCCGAAAAGGCTATTCTCCCGAATGGATTTTGGAGGGCGACATAAAGGGGTGCTTCGACCATATCAGCCATGAATGGTTGCTTGCCAACATCCCTATGGACAAGGCAATACTCCGAAAATGGTTGAAATGCGGCTATATCTTCAACAAACAGATGTTCCCGACAGAGGAGGGAACGCCACAAGGTGGCATTATCTCTCCCACGCTTGCCAATATGACATTGGACGGATTGCAGAAAATCCTTGCAGAGAAATATAAACGAGTTAGAATTAAAGGCAAGTTATATTCGCCAATGGTGAATCTTGTCCGCTACGCTGATGACTTTATAATTACCTGCGAGAACCGTGAAACACTTGAAAAGGAAATCAAGCCATTGGTAGCCGACTTTATGTCTGAAAGAGGTCTGACCTTATCAGAAGAAAAGACGGTGATAACCAATATCCGTGACGGCTTCGATTTCCTCGGTTTCAATATCCGCAAATACGGCAATGAAATATTGACCAAGCCGACCAAGAAAGCCGAAAAACGCTTTATGGAGAATATCCGTAAGGTGACAAAAGGTCATAAGGGTTGCAAGCAGGAATCATTAATCAGGATGTTGAATGCTAAAATCCGAGGATGGGGAGCATATTATCAGCATGGGGCGACACGTGATTCCTTTCACAGAATCGACCATCAGATATTTCTCGCCTTGTGGCAATGGGCTAAACGCCGTCATTCCAAGAAAGGGAAACGGTGGATAAAAGACCGCTATTGGCACAATATCCGAGGGAACAGCTGGACTTTTGCGGCTAAGTTCAAGAAATCAAACGGTAAAGAAGACCAACTCACCTTGTTGAAACTGGCATCTTCGTTTCCTTTCCTGCAATATACGCAGATAAAGGGGGACATGAATCCGTTTGACGCAGACTGCCGCTTGTACTTCAATAAAAGAATGAAGTCAAAAATGCTTGTGACACTGAAAGGACGTAAGTCCCTGCTTTACCTATGGGAAAAGCAAGGTCGGAAATGTCCGATATGTGGTGAACCGATTGACACGCATAAGGCATGGAACGTAATGCCAACCGTCCAAGACGGACGGAAATGTAATCTGTTGGTTCATGACGAATGTTTCAAATTATCCCGTAAAACCAATGGAAACAAGAAGTAGTATGAGCCGGTCTCTGCATATAAACAGAGACTTAGAAAAGCTTGAGCCGTATGAGGGGAAACCCTCATGTACGGTTCTGAGGGGGGAAGAGGGCAGTAATGCCCTTGACCTACCCGATCGACCTGCTGACATGGAGCAACGAAACGGCAGGGCGGTACGCAAAGGCAACACTGTAAAGCTGTGGGGTGGCAATGTGGTAGATATTGTAATTTACGGCACGGAAAAGACCCTTGACGCCTACAAGTTCAATCTGTTGAGAAACAAGCAGATGTTTATCAATCAAATTAACAACGGCACAATCGCCGTGCGCCGTATTGACGAGGGAGGCATGGATGAGGACAGCGGTATGAACTTCGCCGAGTTCGTGGCTATTCTGTCAGGCAACAACGACTTGCTGAACAAGACGAAGCTCGACAACAAGATTATGCAGCTTGAAAAGGAACAGGCTATTTTCAAGAAAGAACGCATCCGTGCCGAGCGTAAAATAGCTGCCGGTCAGGGAGAAATCGAAAAGGCAAAGCGTACTGAGGCCGATTTCAAGAGGGATTTGGAATACATCAACTCGTATAATGGGACAAAGGCAACCCTGCTTTTGAACTTGCCGCAAGCCAGTACCGAGGAAGTTGGCCGGGAGTTGCACCGTATCGCCAAGACCTACCGCAACGGAGCGTATGGTACAGTTGGCACGTATGCAGGGCTAAACTTGTTGGTGCATAGCGAGTATAATATGGACGGTACGTTTGACCGCAATACATTCTTTGTAGAGGGTATAAGTGGATTGAAATACCGATGCGGTCTGAGCGGTGCGCTGCCGCTTGGTTTCGTTGAGTCGGCACAATATCCGCATGGAGCATTAAGCAAATTGCCCTCTCTTATCGAGAAGCAACAAAAGGCGGTAGAGCGGATAGAAAGCGAAATTCCCACATTGCAGGACATCATTTGCCGTCAGTGGAGCAAAGCCGATGAACTGTCAAGGCTCAAACAGGAATGTAAGGAACTCCAGCACAGGATTGATGAAAGCCTGAAAGAGGCCGAACAACCGCAAGCTGCCAAACACGAAGCTATTGCCGAAGCTGCTTGACATAATCATAATTCAACCGTTCCCTCTGCATGGTCGCGATGACTGGGCAGAGGGATTTTTTTTGCGCTCCGGTCTGCCGACGGCTCTACTCTTTTATGGCATCCTTTCTCCCTTTATAACCTCCCGATTCCCCGCCACCACCCATTCTCATTTATAGCTATTAATATCTTCTGTTTTTAGTCAAATAGAGATAATATTCTTTCATCGCATATCCGTTTTTTGCGATACGCCATTTTTAGCTTCTACATTGGTGGCAATGTATCACTTTTGCCTTCACACCTCCTAATAGCTTCAATCAAGGCATCTTTTAATCTTATGAAGGCAAGTTTATCCACTCCTTTTGATATACTGATTTCATTACCGACCAAATCTTTCAACTTGAGTAAACAAGGAACATCTGCCTTATATCTGTCTCCCACATCTTGTAAATCATAGTCAAAATTATAATGATAAGCAAGAAATTGCGTAAAAGTATTTCTGCTTTTATTGCTTAGTTTGCAGATAGCATCAAAAAGAGCATTGGCATCTTCATATGCAAATATAGCACGAAGTTCGTATGTACAACTTTTATCTGGATAAGGCAATCTGTCTATGATTATAAGTTGTTCTACTGTTCCTTCAGTCAAATTACGCAGTGCTTTTTGCATTTGATCCGGCAACTCATTTATCTTTGATTTCATCTTCTGCAAGAAATAGTCCACAATATCATCCGTTATTGGGGTCTTGGAATCTGTGGTTACATAATTACATCCACTAATAAAAAGCCCTCTTAGCTGATAAAGTTCCTCTAAACTGGTTTGGCTATCAATCATTTCTGCTATTCTTACTTTTATTAAAGAGACATAAGCCTGTATAAAATAGAAAATGCCAATAGCGTGAAAGTATGATAGATACGCAATACTATAACCAAGTTGATAAGCATCTTTTATCTCTCTATCCAATATGGATGTTATAGTATCTTGACAAATTCTTTCAAGTTTTTGCTGCTCCATATCGAAAAAGCCGGATAGCATTTCCCAAGGTTTCAATTCTTTTTGCTTATCCCTTATCTCCGTAACAATAAATTCTACAAGTGGAGCACCTGTGATAATATATTGTATAATAGCCGTAACATACTCTGGATTTAAGACATTATAAATTAGCTCCTTGTTCAAAGAGTGATATTTTTCCCTTAGATGCTGTATTCTTTGCTTATCTTCATTATTATCTTGGAGTAGAGAAATCCGACAATCTCTACTCCAATCACAAATTACCTCTTTGTTCTCACTATTATTATACTCTGCATACACAGCAATAAATGATCCAAGAATATTCTTAAGAAAGATATTATCCTTTTCAACCAGTTCGGGAGGAAGTTTGTTTAAGTGGCTTTTAAAATCATATAAGCATTGTCTCAAAACTCGTAAGTTATCGGATTTTGTACACATAAAACAGGCAATAATGAAATCACGCATTTCTTTCAAATAATCGGATATCGGTACTTCGCCAAGGAAGTATTCGATGGCTTCTTCTATGTCAGGTTGTATTTCAAATTCCCTGCCTATGGTCTTTTCCTTAAACTCATCCCATACAGCCTTGGGAAGTTCTTCAAGGTGGTTCTCATCTCCAATTACGACAACATGACAATTACAATGCTCTACAAAATAGTTGATAAAGCCTAACAATTCCTTCATCTCTATCAGGCACCTTTCGATGTCATCGAATATCAGAAACTTTACACCTTTTATACTGTCGTCTTTCACTTGTAGTAACGACAACGAATCCAGTGTTGCGGAAAATGAACCATCCTCTTTAGAGTCTTCATTAAAATCCATACTCGTCTTGAAGACTACCTTACCGGCTAATTTCAAAACTCCCTTTATGAAACGCCCCGTTTTCGAATAGAAGAAAGGATTTAATTCCCTATCTATAGCTGTCTTGATGTCATTCACGCTATCCATTCCATAGGTCGAAATATAAATGGGCTTTAGCGTAATTTCCTCGTCGGTATCTGCGGTTCCATCAAACTTCTTCTTCCATTCTTTTATAAGATGAGTTTTGCCACATCCCCATTTTCCTTTCAGCATCACGGCATACTGAGGATTAGTATTATCAGCATAGCTGTTTAAAAAATCAAGAATCAAAGTATTCATACCTTTGTTATTAACATAATTCTATTTTAACTCCATTGAAAAACAAAAATGTAGCAATAAGAACATTAAATATTGAAATAGTAAACGACGCTGCAAATCCATTATCGCCACATCCACAATGAACAAAGTTAGTGATATTTCTTAATACAATAATATCCAAACAACTAAATTTCATGTTTCTTCTTTGAAAGATCCAATAAAGGCTTGCAGGAATCGTCAGTCTTACCATTGATTGCTTAAATATGCGTCTCCTATCATAATAATATCCGCAGAAAATGTGATGGTGGAATACATTTGGCGTTTTCTGTCAACATTGTAAACCTCTTTGTAATATACGATATACGCGTATTTGAACTCCACGACACGAAAGATTGAATTATCCTTAGTGTTGTAATAAATCACCTTGCCGCTTATCGCTTTGAAAGGACTGTTTACCATTGCTTCAAGAATAGTAGTTTCTCTGGTAGATTCAACGGTAATGGTAATACGTCCGCCAATAACATTTGTCACTGGCCTTCCTTTATTATCTGTCTTGCGGTTAAATTCAATGTGTGATGAAATCACTTCTATATCCTTCCCTTGCAAGCACACGGTTGCCTTTAATTCTGCCATGCTGATCTTATTATTTATTATAAAACCAAGACATTTCGCCTTGGTTAAAGCAGTCAGACCGCTTTCAAGACAAGAAGGAGGATATCATATTTCGCAAATATAGAATTTTCCTTTGAACATAACAAACAATCAATTAAATTTATTAACCAGCAAAATCGAAGAAACTCTATTTACAGGCTATCCTCCCTTCTAAGTATTATTTATACAAAGTAGAGAAATACTTGCAAGTTCAAGATATACCACGAGATTAAGACTTGATGTAATTTTTCAAGTTGAGAGCCGAGCTATCCGTGTAATAGCTCGGCTTATTTTTTTTAAAATGAGGGAAAGGTTATTTAGGTAGATGATATTTGTCCTTTATATGCTCGGCCACGTGTTCGACTTCTGGGAACAACGTTGATTTGTCTATGCCGAGGGCTTCAAGCTGCTTCCTGATCTTCCGCTTCTGCGCTTTATTGATGATGTACACTTTGTAGCTGAAGTTGAGTGATGCTGGTTGGCTTTTATTGCCATTGATACCATAAAGGAAAAATGCCCCGGACTGCCGGATTATACGAGGATTGTCAAACATCGGTTTTACACAAAAGACTCTCTCGATATCCTTTGAGTCAATCACATTCTGAAAATGGGGTTTCTCATACTTAATTTCATGCAGAAGATATTGGATTTCCTCTTCGGAGTTGAACTCATTCCTATCCAGTTCTCTCAAATCTTCGATACTGAAATCTATTGGGCGTTTGGCGATATTAGAAACAACACTGACAGCATCACTGTCGAAATATTTAATATCTGATGTTTGAACTTCGAATCGGAACAGTTTTCCGTCAACGGCATCATTCTCGCACGCAAAATACAGAGCTACCAAAGGATTTGTAGTAATATCCAAGAGGCGTGTCGGCAAGGAATAATGCTGCATCTTGACCAACTTCTCAAAGGTAGATGTACACCCTTTGAAATCAGCCGGACTTTGAGCGATAATATCTCTGAAAATTCTATTTTCATTCTGGATTAAGAATTTCTCTCGATAGATGGAGGGAATCAATCCAAAACTCTTATCTGACTGTCCTCGATAAAAGATATGGTAATCCATATCGTCCTCTAATTCATCTTCAAGTTTCTCGAATAGAGTCCGGATGCTACCAATACTTGATGAATCACTCTCCGGTGTATAATTATATGCCTCGTATGAAATCTCCCACGGATGCTTTCCAAAGGTCTTGACTATTTTTTCTGATAACTCATTATATGATGCAAAACTATCATAAGTGTAGCCCAGTTTCTTGCTTCTTAGATACGATGAAGTGTTGGAGTCCAAAGGAACATATCTTTCCGGATTAGCGTAGAACAAAACAATACTGAGCTTTCCCTTTCCGACACTTTTAATGTTCAATGCCGTTTGAAAAAGCCGTTCATCTACTTTCCCTTCTTTTACCTGTCCGAACAATTCCCATAATACATTTATATCATTGTTGCCCCTGATTGTCTTCCATGGGAATAGATGCACTTTCATGGGATGTGTGGTCGGGATACCTGATACATCTGTTGGTTCTGGACACCTAAAATTTAGCCTGCACCTTAAATCCTGTAGGATTTCGACCCTTTTTTCATCGGAGTGAAACTTGTTGAGATACGCCAAGAATGTGAATGGGTCTATTTCTTGCAGTGTAATCTCTTTACCTTTTTCTGTACCATCGCGAAAACCGGTAATACCTATATCTTTTAGTATAGATATAAGTTCCGGCTGGTTATTCTGTTTTCCAAGTAGCCAGTCGGATAGTTCTTTATAGAATGGTAGCCATGTGAATTTTTTATCCATACCCAAAACAATCTATTTATTAGTTTAGTCTGATTAATATTTGAAGTGGCTTAGAATAATATTTAACCAAGTTTATTTGCAACACTTATTATTAAACTTTAGTTTTTAGAAAAATGTCATGGACGAAACTTTTTTTTTCTTTCGATAAAGGTAAAACATATATATTTTTGTGAAGTGCTGACTGTTCAGATATTCCTTTACAAACATGCGGATCTGTATCTAAAGTTTTCTTTAGCAAATTGAAAATATGCTTAATACTTTTATCTGTTTTTTTTGCTATTAAGCGTAATGTTATAAGTTCAATTGTTGAAGAAGCCTCTCGTCCTCCTTTTCCTTCAATAACAAATGGGAATATACCATCATCGTAGAAATTTTTATCTATTTCAATTGGTTTGGTTGAAATATAAAAATTCATATTTCGTTCTCTCATTGGTTTTATTTTCTCAATGCAATTTAATGGTGTTATTTCTTCATAGTGAATGATTCCATTGTTTAAATACTCTATATAAAAATATGATTTATTACTTATGAGAATATTTTTTATATACTCATAAAGTTTAGGCAATGAAGATAATATATATATGTACGCCATTATGTGTAAATAATTTAGTTTGAATTATATGTACTTTTTTTTGATCGATAATCACAATCTCTGCCATATCCCTCAAATGTAACATCCGCTCCAGCTTTTTGTACATCTGACAATGCAGAAGCCTCTCTTGGTATAGGAGTAACAGCGTCAGCATATGTTCTTCCTACGTTGAAATGATACTCAGAGCCATCTGGTCTTCTAAAAGAAGCATCCATGCGCCGAAATGGTTTTTCTCCTTTTGGTGTTGGAATAATAACTTCTGTTTTATTACCGCCACCAATATGCTTTACTCCGGAACTACTAGTCTCTCGTGCAATAATTGCCTCTATTTTAGCATTGTGTTCACCTTCTCCTTTTGGCTTAGGCCCTGGTTTTCTATATGGTTCGCCAGCTTTTGTTGTTTTTTGTGCCCATCTTCCTCCACCACATAAACCATATATATCGACAAATAGATTAGCATTAGCTACAAATCCATATAAACAAATTCCGCCAGCCAGCCCAATCGGATCTTGCGAGACATACATGCCCATCTTCGGCGAGTAATACCTGAACCTGTTGTACGCCAGCCCTGTCTCCCGGTCATAATACTGCCCCTGGAACAGGAACGGTATCATCCCCTTGTTGCCCGTCTCCTCGATGACGTTCCCGTCCATGTCGAGCACCCGGCTCCACACCTCGTTGCCCTCGGTGTCGTATGCCTCCGTCGGCGTTCCGAGCTGGTCGGTCAGTATCGAGTAGGACCTGCCTTCCTTTATCATTGCCACCGGCACGAAGGAGTCCTCGTCGAAGAGCCATACCGTCATGTCGCGGCGTTCCGTGTCCGTGTTCCACCTGTCCTCCACGACGGAGTATTCCCTGTGCTGCTTCCACTGGTGCAGCGGCACGTTGCCGTTCCACACCCACCGCGTCACCATCGTGCCGAAGCTCTTGGAGAGCCTGCGCCCGAGCGCGTCGTATGTGAATTCCACCTCCCTCTTGTCGGGCCGCACCACCTTTGCCAGAGAGCCGTCGGCGTTCC
>OBKI01001057.1_pt1 | contig 13559 bp, 16 predicted proteins | sample 1519731 | NCBI WGS metagenome assembly OBKI01 (sample SAMN00265070, study PRJEB22529) | human gut metagenome
GTTGCTCTTCCAGGCGGTATTTAATTTCTTCGTGACGTCCGGTTCTGGTCAGGCGGCGTTAACCATGCCGTTACTGGCACCGCTTGGCGATCTGGTCGGTGTTAACCGTCAGGTTACCGTGCTGGCATTCCAGTTTGGTGATGGCTTCAGTCACATCATTTACCCAACCTCAGCTTCGTTAATGGCAACTCTCGGTGTATGCAGGGTGGACTTCCGTAACTGGCTGAAGGTGGGCGCGACCCTACTTGGACTGCTGTTTATTATGTCCAGCGTCGTAGTGATCGGCGCTCAGTTGATGGGCTACCACTAAAAATGTTAAGAGCCGCAATTGCGGCTCTTTTTTCATTCTGCCGTTTCAGTCTCTACGGCTTCATTTTTGGCATTGCGCTTCATCCACAACGCCAGCGCTTTCAGCGAGTCTGGAGTGAACTCATCGCAGCGTGCGGTGATTTCTTCCGGCGTCAGCCAGCAAACTTCACTGACTTCATCTTCCTGTAGGGCGAAGGGACCGTGAGAGACGCAGCTGAACAACGCGCCCCAGACACGGCAATTTTTATCTTCGAAATAGAACTGCCCGTGCTCGGCAAAGGGGACACCGGCAATGCCCAACTCTTCTTCCGCTTCGCGACGCGCGGATTCCAGCAGTTGCTCATCGGCCTGAACCACACCGCCTGCGGTCGCATCTAACATGCCGGGTAAAAAGTCTTTTGTCTCGGTACGACGCTGGACCAGAATTTTGCCCATGCCATCATGCACGACGATGTAAGTTGCACGATGACGCAGACACTGTGCCCGCATTTGTTCCCGGCTGGCTTGTGCAATGACTTCGTTCTCTTCATTGACAATATCCACCCATTCAGTACTTGCCAAACGACGCTGTTCCATTATCAGGAAACCTTCTTTTTCTGGCGCTCTTACGGCGCATTTTGAGTTGTGGGTAAATTACGGATTAATCGCGACCTGCGCAATGATACTTTGATCATTGAGTGCGATTACACTAAGTACGTCATTATCCAGCATGCCATAACTCGCCGGATTACCGCCTTTCGGAATACTCACCGAGCCGGGGTTGAAGTGGAAAATCTCCCCCCGCTGTTCTGCCACTGGCAGATGGGTATGACCGTACACCAGCACATCGTTCTGGTTTAAAGCAGGTAGATTTTCCGGGCCAAGAAGATGACCATGCGTCAAAAACAGACGTTGTTTTTCCAGTAATACCTGTTGCCACGGCGCGGTTATCGGGAAATGCAGCAGCATTTGATCCACTTCGCTGTCGCAGTTGCCGCGCACAGCGATAACCTTATGTGCCACTTCATTAAGCCGTTCAGCGACTTTGGCTGGCGCGTAACCCTCCGGTAAAGCATTACGCGGGCCGTGATTCAACACGTCGCCAAGGATCACCAGCCACTGGGCACCGCTTTGGACAAACAACTCCACAACACGTTCCGTCGCCGGTAACGACCCATGAATGTCCGATGCAAACATCAGTTTCATCACTCACTCCTCGTCGAAAAAACGTAAGCTATGATACTGGATTCTGTCGTTGCTATCAGCCAGATTGCTTCGCCGAAAGTGCAATAAAACGCTGGACAGACGCTCGCTGCCACTGGAATGTCGCATAATCCACCAGGCGTTCTGGCACCTCATCGCCATGTAGTACCAGGCGGTTAATCATTAGCGCCAGATCAGTATCAGCAATGCACCATTCACCAAATAAATTCGGCTGACCCAGTGCTAACAAATGTTCTGCCATCGCGAACAGTTTCTCTGCACTGGCTTTTCCCTCGGCCGTTAGTGGCGCTTTTTTCGCCCCCGCAAAGACAACATCCGTCGGACGCTCTTCGCGGATGGGCATCAGATCGCTGCGCAGCCAGGCCTGAATCTGTCGTGCACGCGCACGATTTTCTAAATCAAGCGGATAAATACGTTCCCAGGTCGGTGGCGCAAATCGATCTTCCAGATACTCCGCAATGGCAGAAGATTCACTCAACTCAAAATCATCGATTTGTAATAACGGCACACGGCGTGTCTGACCGTAACCTTGCCACGTCGGCTGCAAATGTTCACCGCTGTCGAGGTCGATGGTCTTGATATGAAACGACAGGCCTTTTTCCTGCAACGCCACCCAGGCGGATAACACATAAGGGGAGAAAAAGTGGGCATCTGACCAAAGCGTGATAGCGGGTTTACTCATTATGTCCTCGGCAATAAAGGGGGCTGGCTATCAAACTATAGAGCCTTTTTGTCACTGTCACGTGACGAATACTCACGTAAGTCGCCGCGCTTTCTATACTTGTGGTGTTCAGATGATTAAACAACCGGAGCTGCAATGATCGATCTCTATTTCGCCCCGACACCCAATGGTCACAAAATTACGCTGTTTCTCGAAGAAGCAGAGCTTGATTATCGCTTGATTAAGGTAGACCTGGGGAAAGGCGGTCAGTTTCGTCCGGAATTTTTGCGCATTTCGCCCAACAACAAAATTCCGGCAATTGTTGATCATTCTCCTGCCGATGGCGGCGAACCGTTAAGCCTCTTTGAGTCTGGTGCCATTTTGTTGTATCTGGCTGAGAAAACAGGACTCTTTTTGAGTCATGAAACGCGTGAGCGCGCCGCCACATTACAGTGGTTATTCTGGCAGGTAGGCGGACTGGGGCCGATGCTTGGGCAAAATCATCATTTTAATCACGCAGCCCCCCAAACCATTCCTTACGCTATTGAACGTTATCAGGTTGAAACTCAGCGTCTTTACCATGTACTGAACAAGCGGCTGGAAAACTCGCCCTGGCTGGGAGGCGAGAACTACAGCATTGCGGATATTGCCTGCTGGCCGTGGGTTAATGCCTGGACTCGCCAGCGAATTGACCTCGCAATGTATCCGGCAGTCAAGAACTGGCATGAGCGGATCCGTTCGCGCCCTGCCACCGGGCAGGCACTGCTAAAAGCACAACTCGGTGATGAGCGTTCGGATAGTTAACAGAAACAGGTTCTCGTGTATTATTTCATCCTAAGTAAAACAACGGAGAACCTGCAATGGCACAACCTGCCGCTATTATTCGTATAAAGAACCTTCGTTTGCGTACGTTTATCGGAATTAAGGAAGAAGAAATTAACAACCGTCAGGATATTGTTATCAATGTGACGATCCACTACCCCGCCGATAAAGCGCGCACTAGCGAAGATATCAACGATGCGCTGAATTATCGCACCGTAACGAAAAACATTATTCAGCATGTAGAGAATAACCGTTTCTCTTTGCTGGAAAAATTAACTCAGGATGTGCTCGATATCGCACGTGAACATCACTGGGTGACGTATGCTGAAGTGGAGATCGATAAACTGCACGCGCTGCGCTACGCCGATTCGGTATCCATGACCTTAAGCTGGCAGCGTTAATCGCCATATCGGGAGGCTGCATGAACATAGTGATCACCGGAGGGACGGGATTAATTGGTCGCCATTTGATTCCGCGTTTGCTGGAGCTGGGCCATCAAATTACGGTAGTGACGCGTAACCCGCAGAAAGCCAGTTCCGTTCTCGGCCCTCGGGTGACACTATGGCAAGGGCTTGCCGATCAAAGCAACCTCAACGGCGTTGATGCGGTAATCAACCTGGCCGGAGAACCGATTGCTGATAAACGCTGGACTCACGAGCAAAAAGAGCGTCTCTGCCAAAGCCGCTGGAATATCACGCAAAAACTGGTCGATTTGATTAATGCCAGCGACACGCCACCGTCGGTACTCATTTCCGGCTCGGCAACGGGCTATTATGGCGACTTAGGTGAAGTGGTGGTTACCGAAGAGGAACCGCCGCATAACGAATTTACCCATAAACTCTGCGCCCGCTGGGAAGAAATTGCCTGCCGGGCTCAAAGTGACAAAACGCGAGTGTGCCTGCTGCGTACCGGTGTAGTGCTGGCACCGGATGGCGGTATTCTCGGTAAAATGCTGCCGCCGTTTCGTCTTGGCCTGGGCGGGCCGATTGGCTCTGGTCGGCAGTATCTGGCCTGGATTCATATTGATGATATGGTCAACGGTATTCTCTGGCTGCTGGATAACGAGCTGCGCGGGCCATTTAATATGGTTTCGCCCTACCCGGTACGCAATGAACAATTTGCCCATGCGCTCGGTCATGCGCTGCATCGCCCGGCCATTTTGCGCGTCCCCGCGACCGCCATTCGACTGTTAATGGGCGAATCTTCAGTACTGGTATTAGGTGGACAACGCGCGCTGCCTAAACGGCTGGAAGAAGCGGGTTTTGCGTTTCGCTGGTACGATTTAGAAGAGGCGCTGGCGGATGTCGTTCGCTGATGTGGTTTACAGCAAACATCCGCCAGTTAACTCCCGGTGTTACAGGATTAGTGGCTTTGCGCGATAAGATCGTCTGGTGAAAGTCGGGTCACCATCATAACTAACTCTCTGTCTAAACCTCTATCCAGCATCTCCTGAGCAATACGCAGGGCTTCTTCGTGTTTGCCCTGCATTGCGCCTTCTTCACGTAATCTGTCAGCAATGGTCATCAGTTTCTCCTTTTCTTGTGGTGCGCGTTCCGCTATCTCACCAATAAATGCACGAAAACGCTGGGCATCCCCTGTTTGTAATACGTAATTAAACAGGGCTTTTAGCTGTCTGTCATTAGTGTTCCCTGTAACTAGCAGCGAAACAATTTGGTCGACTAATCCCAACAGATCGCGCTGACGAATATGTTTCTGAATTAACTCCAACAGCGCCATTTTGCGGTGTTGCATAATCTCGTCATCCGGCACCACGGTAATATCCACCAACGGAAACGCTGATGAATATATTTTGCGGGCTATAGCAGGCTCGGCAAATTCATCAAGCCAGCAGAGTGAATAAGGATAAGGACTTCTGCAACCATGATAAAACAGCATCGGGATCACCAATGGAAGCTCTTTATAGCCCGCATCAAGATGGTTTTGCATTGCCGCAATGGAATAACGCATCATGCGAAAAGCCATTAATTCTTCCGGCTTACTTTGGTGCTCTATCACTACATAAATATAACCCACTCCCTCCTGCGTTTTCACAGACCACAAGAGGTCGGAATAATATTGCCGCAGGTCGTCATCAATAAAACTGTTTGGTTCCAGTTTAAGCGTCGTTAAATCACACAGTTTGCGCAGCGGCGCGGGAAGATGAATATCAATAAAATCCCGCGCGGTGTCTGGATGGCGTAAAAAAGATTTAAATACCGCATCATGCGGCGTGGAAGTTGTCGATATTGTCATGGCGTTCCGTCACCCCTCAAATTTAAGATGACGCGACAATAACCACGATTAACACCCAATGCAGCAGGCAGTTTTTATCTTTGGACAGCGAATTCAGAAGTATTTTTAGCGGACTGCAACTTTTACATTTCAGCGGAAGCTGACTCGCAAATTCCCCATGAAAATACTCCGGCAGCGTTAGCCACCGGAGAGGAAATTATTTCAGCGATCCCTTAAGGAACTGTTGCAGACGAGGGCTTTGCGGGTTGCCAAATAACTGCTCCGGCGCGCCCTCTTCTTCTATTTTCCCCTGATGGAGGAAAATGACGTGAGTAGAAACATGGCGAGCAAAGCCCATTTCGTGAGTCACTACCACCATGGTTTTCCCCTCTTCTGCCAGTTGCTGCATAATACGTAACACTTCTCCTACCAGTTCAGGATCGAGCGCCGAGGTAGGTTCATCAAACAGTAAAACTTCCGGTTCCATCGCCAGCGCCCGCGCGATAGAAACACGCTGTTGCTGACCGCCGGAAAGATGCACCGGATATTTCCCCTGCGCACGTTCGTCTATCCCGACTTTCGCCAGATACTTCACCGCCCGCTCGCGCGCTTCCTGCTTGCTCAGGCCCAACACCTGAATCGGCGCTTCCATGACGTTTTCCAGCACCGTCATATGGCTCCAGAGATTGAAGTGCTGGAATACCATCGTCAGGCGTGTGCGCAGTAAGCGCAGTTGATTTTTATCGGCGACTTTGAGTTGACCGTCTTTGTCGCGCACCAGATTGATCGTCTGGCCATTGACCACGATCGACCCTTCACTCGGTTTTTCGAGGAAGTTAATGCAGCGCAGAAAGGTACTTTTCCCCGATCCCGACGATCCGATGATGCTTATTACATCTCCGGCATTCGCTTGCAGTGAGACCCCTTTCAGCACTTCATGTTCGCCGTAGCGTTTGTGCAAATCGATAACGTTTAATTTATTCTCGGACATCGTATTCTCAGTGCGTTGAAGAAGGTTTCACATGCTGCAACCAGCGTTTTTCCGCTCTGCGAAAGAGGCTGATCAGGACATAAGAGATGATTAAATAGAGCACCGCGGCAATGCCGAAGGCGGTAAAAGGTTGATACGTGGCGGCGTTAATATCGCGGGCTATTTTCAGCAGATCCGGCACAGTGGCCGTAAACGCCAGCGCAGTAGAGTGCAGCATCAGGATCACTTCGTTGCTGTATGCCGGTAACGCAATACGCAGCGCAGAAGGCAAAATAATGCAACGATACATTTTAAAAGTCGAGAAGCCATAGGCTCTGGCGGCTTCAATTTCCCCATGCGGAACCGAACGGATTGCCCCAGCAAAAATCTCGGTAGTGTAAGCGCAGGTGTTAAGCGTCAGCGCCAGCACGGTACAGTTCAGGCCACTGCGGAAGAAAGCGTTAAGGAATTCGGTTCCCTTAACAATCTCAAGCGTGTACATGCCGGAATAGAACACCAGCAACTGAACATACAGCGGCGTACCGCGAAAAATATAGGTAAATAACCAGATTGGAAACTGGATGTATTTATTACTGGAGACACGACCAATCGCCAGAAACAGCGCCAGGACTCCGCCTATCACTACCGACAAAATAAGCAGCCACAGAGTGATCGCCACACCAGTAAAGCGATAACCGTCGGTCCACAGCAGCGGTTTCCAGTATTCATGTAAGATTTCGATCACAGGTCAGCCCTCTTCACACCCACGGAGTAGCGGCGCTCAAGGAACAGCAGCACACCATTGGAAACAGTGGTGAAAACCAGGTAAATCACGCCACAGACGATGGCGAAATAGAACGGTTCCCAGGTACTTTTGCCTGCCAGTTGGGTGGCTTTGACCACATCTTCCAGGCCGAGTAACGAAACCAGTGCGGTAGATTTGAGGATCACCTGCCAGTTGTTGCCAATGCCTGGCAGGGCGTAACGCATCATCGCCGGAAACATGATCCGCCGAAACACTTGCCCACGAGTAAAACCGAACGCCGTCGCCGCCTCTATATGTCCTTTCGGCACTGCCATAAAAGCACCACGGAACGTTTCGGTAAAATAAGCACCGTAGATAAAACCGAGAGTGATAATACCAGCGACCATCGGATCGATATCAATCTGCCCGACGCCCATCGCCTCCGTCACCGTGTTTAGCGCAATCTGCAAACCGTAGAAAATCAGCAGCATCAACACTAAGTCCGGCACGCCACGAATCAGCGTGGTGTACCCTTCGAAAATCAGCCCCGAAAGCCGATTTTGCGAGAGCTTACCGCCAGCGCCAATTAAACCGATGATTACAGCGAGCACTACAGAGCTGATAGCCAGCTCCAGCGTGACGAGCGCACCCTGTAAAATAACACCTGAAAACCCATACAACATGCTGCCTGTCCTGTCGTGTGTGGTGAATTACCGCCTCTTGTCTCCCTCCGGTTACCCGAAGGGAGCGGGCTTTCTTTCACCGATGGCGATTAGCCACCATAAACATCAAAATCGAAGTACTTTTTCGCTAATTTCTCGTAAGTACCGTCAGCGCGCATTTCGGCAAAGGCTTTGTTCAGTGCCTCGCGCAGTTCGTTATCTTCTTTACGCAGGCCCATGCCGGTCCCTACGCCAAACAGTTTTTCATCTTTAACAGACGGGCCACCGAATTTGTAATCTTTACCGACAGGTTGTTTGAGGAAACCTTCGCTGGCAGCGACCTCATCCTGGAACGCGGCATCAATACGTCCGGCAGTCAGGTCAGAATAAATGTTGTCCTGCCCCTGATACGAGACGATTTCAATGCCTTTTGGTGCCCAATGTTCGTTACCGAACGTCTCCTGGGTGGTGCCCTGCAATACGCCTACCCGCTTGCCTTTCAGCGACTCGACTGTCGGCTGAATGTCGGAATTTTTCGCCACCACCAGACGAGAATCGGCAGCGTACAGTTTGTCGGTGAAGGCAATTTCTTGCTGACGTTTTTCCGTAATGGAAAGCGATGACATGATGGCGTCAATCTTCTTCGCTTTTAAGGACGGGATTAACGCATCCAGCGGATTTTCGACAAACGTACATTGCGTATTGATGCGTTTGCATAATTCCTTTGCCAGATCGATATCGAAGCCAACCAGTTCGCCTTGTGAATTTTTTGATTCAAATGGCGCATAGGTCGGGTCGGTACCGATGCGGATGTTTTGCGGAATCGCAGCAAACGCCGCAGTTGCGCTGGAGAAGGCCAGAACCAGAGAGAGCGATAGCACCAGTTTTTTCATAATGTCCTCAACTGACAGTCTTTTTATAGGGAATATTTACAGGTTTGTTACACTTATCGTGCCATAAAATTGACCATCAAGGCAAAATATCCCGCCCCGTTAGACGTATTATTTTTCATTAAAAATGCTTAAGTATGCATTTCAATGCACCACGATAGTGCAACAAACCTGGCGTGCACCATGATGATCATTCCATCAGGTACAGCTTCCCAGCGACGTATCAGTCACCGTAGACATTAAAGTCGAAATACTTTTTCGCCATCTTGTCGTAGGTGCCGTCCTGACGCAGCTCGCCAAGCGCCTTATTGAAGGCAGCCGTCAGTTCAGCATCATCTTTACGTAGCCCTACACCGGTGCCATCACCGAAGTATTTTTTGTCTTTTACTGATGAGCCAGCAAAGGCGAAATCTTTACCAGCAGGTTGCTTGAGGAATCCTTCGCTGGCAGCAACTTCATCTTGTAACGCAGCATCCAGACGTCCTGCAGCCAGATCGGAATAGACCAAATCCTGGTTGGCATAGGCCACCACATCCACGCCTTTGCTACGCCAGGTCTCGTTAGCGTAAGCTTCCTGGGTTGATCCCTGCAGCACACCAACATGTTTACCTTTCAGTGAATCCAGCGTTGGCTGAATCGGTGAACCTTTGGCAGCAATCAAACGAGAATCTGCGGCGTACAGCTTGTCGGAGAAGGCAATCTCCTGCTGACGTTTATCGGTAATGGAAAGCGACGAAATAATGGCGTCGATTTTTTTCGCTTTCAGTGAGGGGATCAGCGCGTCAAAGTCACTAGCAACCCAGGTACATTTCACCTGCATCCGTTTGCACATCTCGTTACCGAGATCGATATCAAAGCCAACAAAATCACCTTTAGCATCTTTCGACGAGAACGGCGCATAGGTGGTATCGGTTCCGATACGTACCGTCTCCGGTAGCGCCGCATAGCTGGAAGCCGCTGCGGAGAGACCGACTAACAAAGACAGAGCGAGAATCGACTTCTTCATACATAACCCTCAAGTGAAAATGGCTTTTTTATGTTGTGTATTGTGTTGTGTGTTTGCAGGCTCTTTCATGCAGGTCTTATGCCATCTTGACGACAACAGTAACATTCAACGTTAAATATGTTAATAAGACGTTGCATTATTGTCCTGAAGTTGAAGATAGCAGGTATAGCGGTTGAATCGCAGCGTTTCGATTGAATGGCAGAAACAAAATGTCGAGGATTTGATCGCGGTTGCAAAATTGCCCTGAAACAGGGCAACAGCGGAGTTATGCGCCCTGCCAGCGGGCAAAGAGATCTTCAGGAAGGGTTATCGCAAACTGGTCAAGAACACGATTAACCGTCTGATTTATCACATCATCAAGGGACTGTGGGCGATGATAAAACGCCGGAACGGGAGGCATAATCACCGCACCGATTTCTGCTGCCTGAGTCATTAAACGCAGATGGCCTAAGTGCAATGGTGTTTCACGCACGCAGAGCACCAACGGGCGACGCTCTTTCAGCACCACATCTGCCGCACGGGTCAGTAAACCATCGGTGTAGCTATGGACAATGCCGGAAAGGGTTTTGATTGAACAGGGAAAAATAACCATCCCCAGCGTCTGGAAAGAACCGGAAGAGATGCTGGCGGCAATATCGCGCGCATCGTGCGTGACATCAGCTAATGCCTGCACTTCGCGCAGGGAAAAACCCGTTTCGAGGGATAAGGTCTGGCGCGCCGCCTGGCTCATCACCAGATGCGTTTCGATATCTGCGACATCGCGCAGAACCTGTAATAAGCGCACGCCATAAATCGCGCCGCTGGCACCGCTGATGCCTACAATGAGTCGTTTCATAAATAGTTGCCCTGTCAGACTTGCAGGCAGACTTTGCAGGATTTCGGCGGGAGTTGCAAGTCAGGGTGCCAGACCGGCACCCTCAGCGAAGGCATCATCCTTCGTTATGCATTTCGAGATTTTCCACTTCGTTCTGACGTTGCACTGCTTTGGCGTCATCATTACGTAACGTATCGAGGAAATCGAGGTAGCCCTGATCAACATCTTTGGTGACGTAGACGCCGTTGAACACCGAGCATTCAAACTGCTGGATATCCGGATTTTCAGCGCGAACGGCGTCGATCAGATCGTTCAGATCCTGGAAAATCAACCCGTCAGCACCGATGATCTGGCGAATTTCATCAACTTCGCGACCGTGAGCGATCAGTTCCGTGGCGCTCGGCATATCAATACCATAAACGTTCGGGAAGCGAATTTCCGGTGCCGCAGAAGCGAGGTACACTTTCTTCGCTCCGGCTTCGCGTGCCATCTCGATAATCTGCTCAGAAGTGGTGCCACGGACGATGGAGTCGTCGACCAGCAGGACGTTTTTATCGCGGAACTCGGCGCGGTTGGCATTCAGTTTACGGCGCACGGACTTACGACGCAGCTGCTGGCCCGGCATGATAAAGGTGCGGCCAACATAGCGGTTTTTAACGAAGCCCTGGCGGTACGGTTTGCCCAGAATACGAGCAATTTCCAGCGCGATATCACACGAGGTTTCTGGGATCGGGATCACCACGTCGATATCCAGATCTTCCCATTCGCGGGCAATTTTCTCGCCCAGTTTCGTGCCCATATTCACACGCGCGCTGTAAACGGAAATTTTGTCGATGAACGAGTCCGGGCGAGCAAAGTATACATACTCAAACAGGCACGGATTGCTGACCGGATTGTCAGCACATTGACGGGTAAACAACTGCCCTTCTTCAGTGATGTAAATCGCTTCGCCCGGCGCGACGTCACGCAGGAAATCAAAGCCCAGCGTATCGAGCGCTACGCTTTCGGAAGCGACCATATATTCTGTACGGTTCTCGTCAATATCACGTTTTCCCAGTACCAGCGGACGAATCCCGTTTGGATCGCGGAAAGCAACCATACCGTGGCCGATAATCATCGCCACACAGGCATATGCGCCGCGGATTAAGCGGTTTGTGGCAGCAATGGCAGCGAAAATATTGTCGGCTTCCAGCGGGTAGTGGCGGAAGTTGTCCAGCTCGCTGGCGAAGATATTAAGCAGAATTTCCGAGTCGGAAGTGGTGTTGATGTGGCGGCGTTTTTCTTCAAACAGTTTTTTACGCAACTCGTGAGCGTTGGTCAGATTGCCGTTGTGGGCAAGCGTAATGCCATACGGGGAGTTAACGTAAAACGGCTGCGCTTCAGAGGCGCTGGAGCTGCCAGCCGTAGGGTAACGCACATGACCAATGCCCATATTGCCCTGCAAACGCTGCATATGGCGAGCTTCAAATACATCGCTCACCAGCCCGTTCGCTTTACGCAAACGGAAGCAGTTATTGGCATCTATGGTGATGATGCCGGCGGCATCCTGACCGCGATGCTGAAGCACCGTTAAGGCATCATAAATCGACTGGTTAACCGGCATAACACCGGCGATACCGACAATACCGCACATACGTCTTTTTCCTCGTTAAGCCACATCTCAGAGCACTTACGCTCTGGGCAAGAAACTTGACGAGCTTTGCAGATAATCAAAAAACCATCTGATGATAAAACTGAACTGCGGGATCAGCTGTGATTTGCTCCAGTCTTCGCTTTTCGACACCCCGGTAAAGGAGTCGAGAAAGAATAGAATGGCGGCAACAATCAACACACCGCGCAACGCACCGAAACAGACGCCCAGCACCCGATCGGTGCCTGACAACCCCGTTTTCTCCACCAGCTGGCCTATCACGAAGTTCACGATAGCACCAACGATCAGGGTAGCGATAAATAGTACCGCGATGGCAATCCCATTTCGAACCAGTTCGTCTTCAAAGCCCGTAAACCAGACTGACAGGTAAGTGTAGTAATGACTGGCAACAAAGAAAGCACAACCCCATGTCACCAGCGATAACGCTTCACGAACAAAGCCGCGGATCAGGCTAACCAGAGAGGAAAAAGCAATCACCGCGATTATGGCGTAATCAATCCAGACCATATGTGTCCCACGATTTTACGCCCTGTCATCCTGTTCGGGGCGCATTCTAACAGAAAAAGAAAACGTTTGCGTAGGGATTTCCTTCCCGCGCATCAATAAAAATGGCGCTGAAAAAATATTCAACGCCATCGACTTTTTATGCCTTTGCGGCATCGTGCAATGCGTGTCGGATGCGGCGTAAACGCCTTATCCGACCTACGGTTCTAACCCTGCCCAGTCCTGATAAGACGCGCCAGCGTCGCATCAGGCAAGGCCGTATTAATTCGGCGTATAGCCCATTACCACGCCACTTAAGCCAGAAAGTTGCTTCAACTCACCCAGCGAACCTTTCAGCTTATCTTTCGAGGCATCCGGCCCAACCAGAATACGGGTAATTTTACCCTGCACTGGCGTGGATGGCGACGTATAAACCCGATAACCGGCACCGCGCAGCTTACCGACAATCTCATTCACTTTATCGGCATTTTTCAGCGCACCCAGTTGCACAACATAGGCTTTACCCGTTGGCGCTGCTTTTTCTTCCACGACCGGCTTCGGTTCTGGCTTCGGCGCAGGTGGTGCTTCAACCTTCGGTTTAGGCGGCTCCACCGGTTTCGGCTTCGGTGGGGCGACCGGTGCAGGTTCCGGTTCAAACTCGGTGTTATTGGCTGCAATAGTGGTCGGATCGAGCGACGGTGCTGCGGCATCACCTGCCCGCACCTCTTCCGCTGCGCCTTCCGGCGGCTGCGTCGGCAACGACTGGGTGGCGGCTGGCATCATATCAGGCTCATCGCGATCGCCCGCTTTCGGCACCAGCGGGATAGCCGCGAACTCATCCTGATAATGTTTTTTCTGCCCGTCCAGCAGCCCTGGAAGTACAATCACCCCCAGCGCCACCAGCACGATCGTGCCCACTAACCGATTCTGAAACTTTCTTGCCACCGCTTCTCCTCGCGTCAATCACTTCCATGACATGTGCGACAGTGTGGAAAGAACCACACACCAGCACGGTGTCTTCCGCTTTAGCGTCCGCCATTACGGCATCCCATGCCTGCGCAACGCTATCAAATGATTTGCCGTTACCCAAATGCTCAAGCAGTTGTTCTGC
>OBKI01001068.1_pt1 | contig 13423 bp, 10 predicted proteins | sample 1519731 | NCBI WGS metagenome assembly OBKI01 (sample SAMN00265070, study PRJEB22529) | human gut metagenome
CATAAAAAAATCTCCTTAACTGTATATCCATATATTATAACTGTTACAATATACAGTAAAGAGATTTTTAACTTTTGGGATTAGAAATTTTTAAGCCAGCCTAATTTCGTACTTAATACATTGTAATAATTATAATTTTTTAGATGCAATAAACGTAGCTTGTGCGGGCTTTTTTCAATATGAACGATATCATCAGGAGAAAAATCTAACGCAATTTGACTATCACAGCCTAATTCCAACTGTGAAGTATTATGTTCTGCAAAGCGAATTGAAATTTTGCTATCGCCATCAATTACTAATGGTCGAGAAGAAAGTGTATGTGGGAACATCGGCACAAGGGCAATCGCATTTAAATTTGGCGTTAAAATTGGGCCGCCTGCGGAAAGCGAATAAGCGGTTGAACCTGTGGGAGTGGAAACAATCAAGCCATCTGAACGCTGAGAAAATGCGAATTTATCATTGATGTAAACATGGAAATCAATCATGTGCGCAATTTTAGCTGGGTGAATCACCGCCTCATTTACGGCATTACTACTGGAGATAATTTCTCCGTTTCGTTCAATTTTAGCTTCCAATAAAAAACGCTCTTCTACAAAAAATTCACCATGTTCTAAACACGCTTCGAGTTGTGCATAAGCATTTTTCGGGTCAATATCGGTCAAAAAGCCTAAGTTGCCTCGGTTAATACCAATCATTGGAATATTATATTTAGCCAAAATGCGAGCACGCCCTAGCATATTGCCATCACCACCGATTACAATCACGAGTTGAGCTTGCTCTCCAATTTCTTCAACCGTTGCTAACACCTCTTCCGGTAAAGCAAATTTTTCACCCACCTCTTTTTCGACTAAAACTTGATATCCTCGCTCTTTCAGCCATTGATACAAGTTTTTATGCATTTGCAAATTAATGTCGCGACGTGGTTTTCCCATCAAGGCGATGGTTTTAAATGATTTGACTAATTCATCCATAACTATGATTGCTCCCAAGTACAGACTTCCTGATTTTTGACCGCACTTGAATTTAAAATTTTAGCCATTATATTACATAGCAATTCAGTTTTGCTAAAATAGCACTAATTTTTGATAAATGGAGAAAAAGATGTCAGAACAAGCACAAAACTTAAATGAAAATGAAGAACTTGTTGAAGAAGTTCAGCAAGAAACCACCTCAACGGAAGATCCGTTAGAAGAAGCGATTGCCCGCGTACAAGAACTTGAAGAACAATTAAAAGCACAAGTGGAAGAAACCTCTAAAAAAGAGCAAGATTTATTGCTTCGTACGCGTGCTGAAATTGACAATATGCGTCGTCGCAGTGAACAAGACATCGAAAAAGCACATAAATTTGCGCTCGAAAAATTCTCAAAAGACATTTTAAATACCATTGATAACTTAGAGCGTGCGCTTGCCACACCAGCCAATAAGGAAGATGAAAATATCAAAGCCTTATTCGATGGCGTCGAGCTGACTTTAAAAGAGTTACTCTCAACGGTTTCTCGCTTTGGTGTCGAGCCTGTTGGTGCAGTAGGTGATACCTTTAATCCAGATCTTCACCAAGCTATCTCTATGCAACCAGCAGAAGGCTTTGCAACGAATCAAATCACTACCGTTTTACAAAAAGGTTATACCTTAAATGGTCGCGTGATTCGCCCAGCCATGGTAATGGTTGCAGCTTAATTTCTTTTCTATGACTTAAAGAGCGGACGATTTTTCGTCCGTTTTTTTATTGCCAAAAATCTTGACATAGATCAAATTTATTAAAAAATAATTTGAGAATAATTCTCAATAAAAACTCTCTTGATTTCCAGATTTAGCAAGGTTCCTCCACAATTTTAAGCATCAAAAAACATAAAATAACACTACATATTGTGTGTTGATCTATTAAGTAAAACTATATATAGTGCTTTCGTTTTTTTTTAAAGTTAGCCTATATAGGAGTCATAAAATGAATGCTTTCTTCGTGATTAAGCGTGATGGTTCACGAATTGGGTTTGACCTACAACGTATTACTAATGCAATCAGAAAAGCGGCAAGTGCGGTCAATATTGTTGATGAAATTTATATCCATGATCTGAGCCAGCGAATTAATACCGAGATTTTTAGTCACTATCAGCATGAAATTGATATCAACCAGATTCAAAAAATCGTTGAAGATCACTTAATGACAAGCAAGTATCCCCAAATTGCACGTGCTTATATTGAATATCGTCACGATCGTGATCTTGCTCGTGAAAAACGCAGCCAATTAACCAAAGAAATTGAAGGGCTGATTGAGCAAAGCAACGTCGAATTACTTAACGAAAATGCGAATAAAGATGCGAAAGTGATCCCGACCCAGCGGGATCTACTGGCAGGTATTGTGGCCAAACATTATGCCAAACGTCATATTCTGCCAAGAGATGTTGTTGAAGCCCATGAAAGAGGGGAAATCCATTATCACGACTTAGATTACGCGCCATTTTTCCCAATGTTTAACTGCATGCTGGTTGATCTAAAAGGCATGCTCTCTCATGGCTTTAAAATGGGTAATGCCGAAATTGAACCGCCTAAATCTATCGGCACAGCAACAGCAGTTACCGCACAAATTATTGCTCAAGTAGCCAGCCATATTTATGGCGGTACAACCATCAATCGCATTGATGAAGTGCTTTCGCCTTATGTTCAACTCAGTTTTGAAAAACATTTGAAAAATGCCGCCCAATGGCAAATTCCGGATGCGGAAGGTTATGCAAAAGCGCTAATTGAAAAAGAATGTTTTGATGCGTTCCAATCCCTTGAATATGAAGTTAACACGCTCCATACGTCAAATGGCCAAACGCCATTTGTCACCTTTGGTTTTGGCTTAGGCGCAAGTTGGCAAGAACGTTTAATTCAGCAATCAATTTTAAAAAACCGTATTCGTGGTTTGGGTAAAAATCATAAAACACCGGTCTTCCCTAAACTAGTCTTTACCATTAAAAAAGGCGTGAACCAAAACGAACAAGATCCGAACTATGATATTAAAAAACTGGCATTAGAATGCGCCTCAAAACGCATGTATCCGGATATTTTAAACTATGATCAAGTGGTTAAAGTCACAGGCTCATTCAAAGCCCCAATGGGTTGTCGTAGCTTCTTGGGGGCTTATGAAGAAAACGGTCATGAAGTGCATGATGGTCGCAATAATTTAGGTGTGGTGAGTTTGAATCTACCTCGTATTGCTCTTGAAGCACAAGGAAACGAAGAAAAATTCTACCGCACTTTAGATGAACGCTTAGCCCTTGCGAAGAAAGCCTTGCTTACACGTATCGCTCGCTTAGAAAATACCAAAGCTCGTGTCGCACCAATTCTTTATATGGAAGGTGCGTGTGGGGTTCGATTAAAAGCTGATGATAACGTTGCCGATATTTTCAAAAATGGTCGAGCATCAATTTCTTTAGGCTATATTGGCATTCACGAAACCATCAATGCACTGTATAAAAAAGGACATATTTTTGACGATGAACAACTACGTGAAAAAGGCATCGCGATTGTGCGTCGTTTAAGCGAAGCGGTAAAACAATGGCAGAAAGAAACCGGCTATGCATTTAGCCTTTATTCAACACCAAGTGAAAACTTGTGCGATCGCTTCTGTCGTTTAGATACCAAACAATTTGGTGTCATTGAAGGTGTTACCGATAAAGGTTACTACACTAACAGCTATCACTTAGATGTAGAGAAAAAAGTAAATCCATACGATAAATTAGACTTTGAAATGCCTTATCCTGAATTAGCAAGTGGTGGCTTCATTTGTTATGGCGAATACCCTAACATTCAACATAACCTGAAAGCACTCGAAGATGTATGGGATTATAGCTATGATCGCGTGCCTTATTACGGCACCAACACGCCAATTGATGAATGTTACGAATGTGGCTTCACAGGAGAATTTAATTGTACAAGTAAAGGTTTTGTTTGTCCGAAATGTGGCAACCATGACAGTGCAAAAGTCTCCGTAACCCGACGGGTTTGTGGTTACCTCGGTAGCCCTGATGCTCGTCCATTCAATGCGGGCAAACAGGAAGAAGTAAAACGTCGAGTGAAACACCTATAATGTCGCAACATTGATTATGATAAAATAGCTCATCAAAAGTGAGCTATTTTTATTTCAATAAATAAGGAAGTACCATGCCAACACTTACACAAATCACGCAATCCATCATGCAAGATCCCGATAATCAATCGTTCACAGCAAAAGGAATTGAACCGCTTTTTGCCGCACCAACCACGGCTCGTATTAATATTGTCGGACAAGCCCCCGGAATTAAAGCGCAAGAAAGTCGTTTATATTGGAATGATAAAAGCGGTGATCGCCTACGTGAATGGCTCGGTGTGGATCGAGATACCTTTTATCATTCTGGTATGTTTGCTGTCATCCCAATGGATTTTTATTATCCAGGAAAAGGAAAATCCGGTGATTTACCACCGCGCAAAGGCTTCGCAGAAAAATGGCATCCGCTAATTCTCGCTAATTTGCCTAATATTGAGCTGACGATTCTTATTGGACAATATGCACAAAAATACTATTTGCCAGAAAATAACCTTAATGTCACTGAGACAGTTCACCATTTTCGTGATTTTCTTCCTCACTTTCTTCCGGTTGTTCACCCATCTCCACGTAATCAAATTTGGCTCAAGAAAAATCCATGGTTTGAACAAGAAATAGTACCAACATTACAAAAGCAAGTGAAAGCGATTTTATCCCGTTAAACAAATATTCCACGAATAAAGAGCGGTCAAAAATCAGGAGGTTTTTGACCGCTCTTTGCTTTAATACTAATCAATTTTTAGTATGCATTATTTTCTGATTAATTACTCTTGTGCTACAATCGGCGGCCATAAAAAATATAAGGAGAAATATGCAATCAATCCCCGTCACCAATTCTCAACGAAAAGCATGGAATAAACAAACCATTATATTCCTCTTTGATGTCGCGCTCTTTTTTATTTTACTTAATACTCTTCCTTTTGAACCTGCGGCAAATAAAGGATTATCTTTACTCGCATTTGTAGCCATTTTATGGCTTACCGAAGCCGTCAGTGTAACGATCACTGCATTGTTCGTGCCTATTTTATCTGTTCTGTTAGGATTAGCTAATAGTCGTGAAGCGCTTGTTGCCTTTGCAGATCCCACCATTTTCTTATTCTTTGGTGGTTTTGCACTTGCTACGGCATTAAATGTGCAAAAGATCGACCAAATGATTTCCAACAAAATCATGCAATTAGCGAAAGGTCGCCTTTTTGTTGCGGTGCTTTACCTTTTCTTAGCAACGGCATTTTTATCTATGTGGATGAGTAATACGGCCACGGCGGCGATGATGATCCCGCTTTCAATGACCATTTTAAGTCAGTTAGACCGTAATAAAGATCACAATACTTACGTATTCGTGTTATTAGGGATTGCCTATAGCGCCACCATTGGCGGGATGGGAACACTTGTGGGAAGCCCACCTAATGCGATTGCAGCCTCCCAACTTCATTTAGGTTTTGCTGACTGGTTAATGTATGGCACGCCAGTCATGTTAATTTTGTTCCCGCTTATTATTGGTTGGTTATATCTTGTATTTAAACCTAAATTAGGCCTTCGTTTTGCTGCTGAATTTGAAAAAATTCACATGACCAAACAACGTGTTTTAACGTTGGTCATTTTTATCACTGTAGCAATTCTGTGGATTTTTGGTGGATACCTTAACCCTATTATTTCTCAATCATTAGGCTTACCAAAACCAATTGGCAGTTTTGACAGTATGGTTGCACTCTCCGCAGCAATTGTCATTTGTGTAACTGGGATCGCAAGTTGGAAACAAGTGCAAGAAAATACAGAATGGGGTGTGCTGTTCCTCTTCGGTGGCGGTTTAACCTTAAGCTCGGTATTAACTCAGTCTGGCGCAAGTAAAATCATGGCGGATGGTATCGTCTTCATTATTGAAGGTGGCCACTACTATGTGATGGCATTAATTGTTGCAGCCTTTATTGTCTGTTTAACTGAGTTTACCTCAAACACAGCAAGTGCAGCTTTACTGGTCCCTATCTTTATTTCCATCGCACAAGCACTGAATATGCCACCGCTTGGTTTTGCGATGATTATCGGCCTAGGGGCGTCTTGTGCCTTTATGATGCCGGTCGGGACACCACCAAATGCGATTGTGTACTCAACAGGTTTTGTTAAACAATCCGAAATGATCCGCGTGGGTAAATTTATTGATTTAACCTGTATGCTAATTATCGGGACAATCGCTTATCTCTTCTGGATGTAACCTTTAAAACCTAATAAGTGCGGTTAAAAACAAGATGATTTTTAACCGCACTTTTTTATTTTATTTACGCAAACGTTTGCCTGAAATAAAAATTAACGTATAATTCGCACAATTTTTTTACTTAGGGAAACCAAATGAATAACAACCTGCTTTATACGGTGGAAGACAAACCACCTTTCGGATTGAGTTTACTCCTTGCCGCACAACATTTACTTGCTGCACTAGGGGGAATTATTGCCGTACCATTAGTCATTGGTAACGTCTTAAAATTACCTACCGAAGACACCATTACGCTAGTGAATGCTGCACTCTTGATTTCTGGTGTGGTAACGGTTATCCAATGTAAAGGATTAGGACCTGTGGGTATTCGTTTACCAAGTGTAATGGGGACCAGTTTTACTTTCGTTGCTGCTGCACTTGCCATCGGTTTCAGTGAATATGGCATCGCTGGTATTTTAGGTTCTTCTCTCATTGGTTCCTTAGTGATGATTATCGGCAGTTTCTTCATGCCATATATTCGTAAATTGTTCCCACCACTTGTGACAGGGACTGTTGTCATGATGATCGGCTTAAGCCTGATTCCAGTTGCGGTTGACTGGTTTGCAGGTGGTCAACGTGGTGATGCAAATTATGCGACGCCAGAAAATTTAATGATGGCGAGCTTTGTCTTAGTGATCGTGGTCGCTCTCGTGCAATGGGGTAAAGGTATTTTCTCTGCAGCCGCGATCGTTATTGGGATGATGACAGGCTATCTTGTGTGTTTAGCCATGGGATGGGTAAGCTTTGAAGGTGTAAAACAAGCACAAACTTTTGCGATTCCGCAACCACTGCATTTTGGCTTAGCTTTCCCTATTTCAGGCATTATCGGCATGTCCATTGCCTATTTAGTAACAATCGTTGAATCAAGCGGTAACTTCTTAGCCCTAGGTAATGCCACCAAAACCGAAATCACCGGTAAACATTTACGCGGTGGGGTTTTAGCTGACGGTTTAGGATCTGCCTTAGCCGCCATTATGTCCACCACGCCATTCTCGTCATTCTCACAAAATATCGGCGTGATTTCCTTAACTGGCGTAGCAAGTCGTCACGTGGTTGCACTAACCGGTGTGCTTCTCGCTTTAGCCGGTTTATTCCCTGTATTCGGTGCATTAATTGTATCAATTCCATTACCAGTATTAGGCGGTGCAGGCTTAATGATGTTCGCGATGATTATCGCTGCAGGTATTCAAATGTTAGATAAAGTCGCACGTAGTAAACGTAATGGTTTAATCATCGCCATTTCTATTGGCTGTGGCTTAGCGGTGACAACTCGTCCTGAATTGCTTGATAAATTACCGCACTTTTTCAAAGAAGTGCTAGGTTCAGGCATTACCGTAGGTTCATTACTTGCCTTAATTCTTAACCTCGTGCTTCCTGAAGATAAAGTGGAAGAAACAAAAGAATCAAAATAGATAGCGAATAAGGGTAGATTAACACTGCCCTTTTCTTTTCCCGTAAAACATTTCTAAAACTGACCGCACTTTGCTAAAATCAAGCATCATTTTCCATTTATCAAGGAATAAAAATGGCAGATTTACCTTTTTTAGTTGAGCTCAACGAACAAAATCTTACTGAAACGTTGCAACGTTCGGTGGAAACCCCGCTTGTCATTAACTTTTATGCGCCAAGCCATAAAGAATCAGCTGATTTTGCAACAGTCCTACAACGTGTTGCAGAACAACATCAAGGACAATTTATTCTCGGCTTAGTCAATTGTGAAACAGAGCAAATGATTGCTGCTCAATTTCGTATTCAAGCATTGCCTACGACCTATCTTTTCAAAGAAGCTCAAGCAATAGATGCGTTCCCTGGTGCATTAGATGAAGCCAGCTTATTGCAACGTTTGAGTGCGATTTTGCCAAAAGAAGAAGATTTAAAATTCCAAAAAGCCTTAGATTTTTTACAAGTGGAAGATTACAACTCCGCCCTTCCATTACTGAAAGAGGCGTGGGAGCTTTCAGATAAGAAAAATAGCGATGTGGCATTACTTTATGCGGAAACCTATATCGCCATGAAAAAAACAGAGCCTGCGGCAGATATTTTAGCGCAAATTCCGATTCAGGATCGCGATAGCCGTTGGCATGGATTACAGGCACAGATTGAGCTTTTAATTAAATCCGCTGATACGCCAGAAATTCAGCAATTACAAGCAGATTATGCGAAAAATCCAACGCCTGAAATTGCGTTGAAATTGGCAGTTCAGCTCCATCAAGCTAATCGAAACGAAGAAGCATTAGATTTATTATTTAGCATTCTTAAGCAAGATCTTTCTGCAGAAAATGGTGAAGTGAAACAACAGTTTTTATCTATTTTATCAGCCATTGGCAATGCGGATCCTATCACCAATAAATATCGCCGATTGCTGTATTCATTGCTTTACTAATACGATCAACTATTTTTTTATGCATGAAGGCTTTATAATGAACGAATTCCAAAAGCCTCATGCTTTATTTTATAAACAAAGGATTCTTTATGTCAGACGTTAAACACAGCAAATTATTAATTTTAGGTTCAGGCCCTGCAGGTTATACCGCAGCCATTTATGCTGCTCGTGCAAACTTAAAACCTGTTTTAGTGACCGGTCTTCAACAAGGCGGGCAACTTACTACCACGGATGAAATTGAAAACTGGCCTGGTGATTTTGAAATGACAACCGGTCCAGGTTTAATGCAACGTATGTTGCAACACGCTGAAAAATTTGAAACGGAAATCGTGTTTGATCATATTAACAAAGTCGATTTATCTTCTCGTCCATTCAAACTTTATGGCGATATGCAAACCTTCACATGTGATGCATTAATCATCGCAACAGGGGCATCAGCACGTTATATCGGGTTAGAATCTGAAACCGCTTATAAAGGCCGCGGCGTTTCAGCTTGCGCAACCTGTGATGGTTTCTTCTATCGCAATAAACCGGTTGCCGTTGTTGGTGGCGGAAATACTGCTGTTGAAGAAGCACTTTACTTAGCTAATATTGCTTCTGAAGTCCATTTAATCCACCGTCGCGATAGTTTCCGTGCAGAAAAAATCTTAATCGATCGCCTATACAAAAAAGTCGAAGAAGGCAAAATCGTGCTTCATACTGACCGCACTTTGAATGAAGTGTTAGGCGATAACATGGGCGTAACCGGTGTACGTTTAGAAAACGTGAAAACCGGCGAAAAAGAAGACGTGAAATTAGACGGTTTATTTATTGCTATCGGTCATGCGCCAAATACTGAAATCTTCCAAGGCCAGCTTGAACTTAACAACGGTTATATTGTGGTTAAATCAGGTCTTGAAGGCAACGCAACAGCAACCTCTGTGGAAGGCGTATTTGCTGCAGGTGATGTAATGGATCACAACTATCGTCAAGCCATTACTTCAGCTGGAACAGGCTGTATGGCGGCATTAGATGCTGAACGTTATTTAGATGCACAAGAATAAATAAATCTCCTTATTTATTTTCCCCTCTTTAACAAAGCGGGGTTAGGGGAGATTTTAAAGAATCAATTCAGTATCAATGAACTCCCCTTCAAACTCCCTCTCAATTGAGAGGGAGAACTTTTTAAATACTAATTCTACAAATCTATGGACAAACTTCGCCAAAAATATTTACAAAAATGGCTTCGTGCGCAGCAACAACCTGTTAAAAAATTAATGCGCACCAATATTGCCCTTGCCACACTTTCATCCTTAATTCTTGTGGCTCAAACCTATTTTCTTGCAACATTGCTCGACAAGCTCATTATGCAACATGTCGATCGTGCTGAACTGGTTCCCTATTTTATTGCATTAATCATTACTTTTGCTTTACGTGCGGTCATTTTATGGCTACGTGAAAAAATTGGTTTTAAAGCAGGTCGATTACTACGCAATCATATGCGTCAAAAGATTTTAGATAAAATCCATCAAGTTGGTCCCGCAACCATCAATAACAAACCCGCCGGAAGCTGGGCAAGTATCATGCTTGAACAAGTGGAAAATCTGCATAACTTCTATGCGCGTTTCTTACCACAACAAAGTTTGTCTGCCATTGTACCAATGGTGATTTTAATTGCTGTATTCCCACTCAACTGGGCTGCAGGACTGATTTTGATGGTAACCGCACCACTTGTGCCAATTTTTATGATTCTAGTAGGGATTGCAGCAGCAGATAGTAGCCAAAAAAATATGGCAACCCTTTCTCGCTTAAGTGCACAATTCTTGGATCGCTTACGCGGTTTAGAAACCTTGCGTCTTTTCAACCGCACTTCAGAACAAACACAACATATTGAAAACACAACGGAAGACTTCCGTGAAACGACCATGGCCGTACTTAAAATGGCGTTTCTCTCTTCCGCTGTGTTAGAGTTTTTCACCTCAATTTCCATTGCTTTAATGGCGGTGTATTTTGGTTTTAGCTATTTAGGCCAAGTCGAATTTGGTACTTATGGTACCACGCTGACCTTATTTACCGGCTTTTTCTGCTTAATTCTAGCACCAGAGTTTTATCAGCCATTGCGTGATCTCGGGACTTACTATCACGATCGTGCAGCAGGCATTGGTGCTGCTGATGCCATTGTCGATTTCTTAGAAGCCGATTATTTAATTGCACATCAAAGCAATGAACAAATTCCAGCACAAAGTGCGGTCGAAATTCAGGCTGAAAATTTAGTGGCACTTTCTCCACAAGGTCAACCATTAACGAAGCCACTTTCATTCCATATTCCGAAAGAAAGCCATATTGCCCTTGTGGGCCAAAGTGGTGCGGGGAAAACCTCTTTAATCAATGTATTACTCGGTTTCTTGCCTTATGAAGGCAGCTTAAAAATTAACGGTGTTGAACTGAATCAAAGCCGTTTAAGCGACTGGCGCAAACAAATTGCTTGGGTCGGACAAAACCCATTACTACTACAAGGTAGCATCAAAGAAAATCTACTTTTAGGCGATATTCAAGCAACTGATGAGCAAATTGAGCAAGCCTTGATTTCTGCTCAAGCGAAAGAGTTTACCGATAAATTAGGTTTGGATAGCGAAGTTAAAGATGGTGGCATTGGTGTATCTGTAGGCCAAGCTCAACGCTTAGCGATCGCTCGCGCTTTACTACGCAAAGGCAATTTATTATTACTCGATGAGCCAACGGCTAGCCTTGATGCTCAGTCTGAAAATCTGGTACTTGCTGCCCTTGCAGAAATGAGCCATAACCAAACGACCTTAATGATCACACACCGTATTGAAGATCTAAAACAATGTGACAATATTTTTGTGATGCAAGAAGGTGAAATTGTTCAACAAGGCCATTTCAACCAATTAAAAGATCAAGGCTTCTTTGCCGAATTATTGGCTCAACGAAAAGAGGATATTCAATAATGCGTGCCTTACTTCCCTTTTTACGTTTATTTAAATTCGCCAAGTTGCCTTTATTTTTAGGCTTGGTTTTAATGATCACTGGCCTCGCATCCAGTATTGGCTTGCTAACTACTTCAGGTTGGTTTTTAGCGGCAACAGCAATTGCAGGTCTTGGCACGTTATTTAATTTCTTCTATCCATCTGCTTCTGTACGTGGACTTGCCATCAGTCGCACCCTTTTCCGCTATTTCGAAAAGTTGGTCACTCACGATGCGACTTTCCGCATCTTGGCTAAATTACGGGTACAAGTTTTTGAGAAGATTATTCCATTAAGCCCTGCGGTGTTAAATCGCTACCGTAACAGCGATTTATTAAACCGCTTAGTGTCTGATGTGGATACCCTCGATAGTCTTTATCTCCGCTTAATTGCGCCTTTTATTACGGCTATTTTTGTGATTCTAGCTATGTGTATTGGCCTAAGTTTCGTCAATGTACCTTTAGCCTTAGGTCTAGGTGTGAGTCTGCTTTTATTGGTATTGGTTATTCCAACCGTTTTCTACCAACTGGGTAAAAAATTCGGTGATAAACTCGTGTATTCACGCGCACTTTATCGCACACAATTCCTAGAATTTATCCAAGCGCAAGCTGAATTATTGCTCTTTAATGCTGAAGATAAATTGAAAGATAATATGGCTAAAACCGAAGCAAATTGGCAAGCAGATCAACAAAAAGAAGCCAATTTAAGCGGATTTTCAACCGCACTTTCACTCTTCTTAAATGGTTTGATTATTGCTGCAATGTTGTGGTTTAGCTCACAAGCGGAATTTGGCAACGATGAATATCGCATGGCGTTTATTGCGCTCTTCACTTTTGCTGCCCTTGCATCGTTTGAAATCTTAATGCCATTAGGCTCGGCGTTCTTACATATCGGGCAAGTAATCGCGTCAGCTGAACGTGTAACAGATATTATCGAGCAGCAACCATTAGTGACTTTTAATGGCAAAGCGGAGTTCGATCAAAACGCTACTACATTAATTGAAGCAAAAGATCTTTCTTTTACTTATCCTGAACGTCAAAATCGTGCTTTAGAAAACCTGAATTTAACCATTCAAAAAGGCAAAAAAATCGCAATTTTAGGTAAAACAGGTAGCGGAAAATCCACGTTATTACAGCTTTTAGTGCGTAATTATGATGCCAACCAAGGAGAATTATTCCTTGCTGGCAAGCCAATTGCTGATTATGCAGAAGACACATTACGCAGCCAATTCTGCTTTTTAACACAACGTGTTCATGTATTTAGTGATACGCTTCGTCAAAATCTGCAATTCGCAAGTGCGGTCAATATTTCAGATGAAAAAATGCTCGAGGTGTTAAATCAGGTTGGTTTAGGCAAATTGTTGGAACAAGAACAAGGCTTAGATATTTGGCTCGGTGATGGCGGCCGTCCACTATCTGGTGGAGAACAACGTCGTTTAGGCTTAGCACGTATTTTACTTAATGATGCGCCAATTTTATTATTAGATGAGCCAACCGAAGGTTTAGATCGCGAAACTGAACGCCAAATTCTGCGTTTGATTCTTGCCCATGCTGAGAATAAAACCTTAATTATGGTGACTCACCGCTTAACGGCGATTGAGCAATTTGATGAGCTTTGTGTGATTGATGAAGCGAAGCTAATTGAAAAAGGCACTTATGCAGAATTATTGCAATTAGAAAAAGGGTTCTTCAAACTATTAGTGGAGCGTGTGTAAAACAAAGAAGGATAAGTTGGGTGGAAATCTTCCCAGCTTATTCTCGGC
>OBKI01001074.1_pt1 | contig 13328 bp, 7 predicted proteins | sample 1519731 | NCBI WGS metagenome assembly OBKI01 (sample SAMN00265070, study PRJEB22529) | human gut metagenome
ATTAAAAAAAGTGTCTATATCAAGAAACGATAAAAGGTTCTGATATAGACACTTTTTGCACGTGGATTCAAAAAAGAAGAGATCAGACATTATGGTTTTGCATTTGAAGGAAAGAAAATTCTGATCGGAATGCGAGAATAATGTTACAAAACATAGTAAAAAAGTGCGGAAAAATCAGAAGAAAAAGAAAGCACTTTGTATCATTGGAGCAAGACAAATCGGAAAGACAACTATTATCCGAGAGTTTGCGAAAGAGCAATACGAACACTTTGTTGAAATAAATTTCATCTTAGACAAAGGGGCAGAAAAGATCTTTGAAGGCAAATTAGATGCGAATACGATTATTGAGAATCTCACAGCGTTTAAGATGCAGAAATTAGAACCGGGGAAGACTCTGATTTTCCTCGATGAGATACAGGAATGTCCGAATGCAAGATGTGCAATAAAATTCCTTGTGGAAGACGGTAGATTTGATTATATAGAATCAGGATCTCTTCTGGGAGTTCGATACAAGGAAGTTCCGTCTTATGCGGTAGGATTTGAAGAAATCGTATATATGTATCCGATGAATTTCAAAGAATATCTTACAGCGAATGGAGTACAGGAATCTACGTTAAAAACGTTACAGACCTGTTATGAAAAACATGAAGCGGTTCCAAAGGTGATGCATGAAACTTTGTTGAAGCTGTTTGCAACCTATATTGTTGTGGGGGGGATGCCGGATGTTGTACAAACTTATGTAACTACACATGATGTTGGAAAAGTAATACAACTTCAGAGAAGCATCCTGGAATTATACAGACAGGATATATCAAAATATTCGGAAAGCACAGAAAAGATAAAAATCAAAGCTATCTTTGACAGTATTGCTTCACAGTTAGATGATAAGAACAGGCGATTTTTCCTGAATCGGATTGATGAAAACGGAAGAATGAACCGGTATGGAAATGCATTTCTTTGGCTGAGTGACGCAGGCGTTGCACTTCCATCATATAATGTGACAGAGCCGCAGCCACCTCTGCAACTTAACGAGAAACGAAATCTGTTCAAGCTATTCATGGGGGATACAGGACTTCTGTGTGCTTCCTGTATGGAGAATATTCAATTCGAACTCTTACAGGGCAATATGGAAGTAAATATGGGAAGCATTTTGGAAAATGTATTTGCCCAGATAATAAAAGCAAATGGATTCTCTTTAAATTATTTTGAGTCTAAAAAATATGGAGAATTGGATTTCGTGATTCAAAATGGAATGAAAGTAGATCTTCTGGAAATAAAATCAGGAAACGATTATCAGAAACATTCGACATTGAATAAAGTATCTGCTGTAGAGAACTGGGATTTTGGAAGAAAGATTGTATTCTGCAAGGGGAATGTGATGGAGAAGGAAGGAATCGAGTATTACCCTTGGTATCTGAGTATGTTTTATCAGCAGGAGAAAGAACCGGAGAGATTTATCTATGAGGTGGATCTGGCGGGATTGTGAAAAGTTATCCACATTTTATAAACAAAAAAATTGAGTTATGAACAGCAAGTTAAACAGGGATTGGATTATTTTTTTCACAGCCCCTCATGTGGAAAAAATATTTATAAGATATTGACAAAAAATACGGGGGGGGGGTATGATGTTGTTAGAAAAATTGATAAGAAATTACAACATGGGAAAACAAATTAATAAATTAATATAAGTAGGATTGTTACTTTCAGTAGGCAAAACCGGATTTTATGAACATCATTGAAGAGACAGTTGTTTGTAAAATTTGGTTTTTTTATTTGAATTCAGAATATTAAAGAAACATGAGAAAAAGTGAGGGGCAGAGCTTATGAAGAAAGGACAGAAGAAAAGAAGGAGTGTTATCTTACGAAGAGTTTTAGCATTATTGTTAGCAATTGTGCTCATTCATTCCCAAATCATGCCGGCTGTATTCGCCGCAGATACGAATTACAGTCAGGAAAGTAATACAGAAGAGAAAACTGTGGTGGATGGAGCAGAGACAGTACTGCCAATGTCGGAAGATGCAATCTCCGAACCGTCGGAACCGATACAATCGGAAGAACAACAGACAGAAGATAAGGTATCGGAAGATACAACCGTCGAATCATCGGAACCGATACAGTCGGGAGAACAACAGACAGAAGATGCAGCCGACGCAGAACAGTCACCAGAAGTAGAGACAACAGGTGAGGCTGCGGAAGAGACGGTAAATATCGCAGATGCTGTTGTACCCGTAACAGTCAACTATTATCTTCCGAAATCACAGAATTTACAGGTAGATGCACCGGAAAGCTATACCGAAGGAGAAGCACAGGAAGAAGCAAAAAGTGCAGTAATTGAACAGGCACTTGGAGATGAGACAACACAAAAGCTGATTGAACAGCAGAAAGAGAAAGGGATAGAAAGTAATACGCAGGAGCTGACAGCATCTGCTGTATCGGAAGAAGAATATGACAGCTACACACAGATGGCTGTGACAGGAGAAGGGCTTCAGGCACCGGAGGTTTCACTTTCAGATGATGTACAGTTGGAAGAGGATGCAGATGCGGAGAACACAAATCCACTGATTGGCTGGCAAGTAGCAAAGACGGCAGGTATTATGTTGTCCTATCCAGATGGGACTGAGATTAAGATGGGAGATGTCATTCCAGCCGATAAGATTAGCGAAGTACAGATGACAGCAGCCGATGATGGAATTTCATTGTTGAGTACACAGGCGAATATGTCGATAGCAAGCTTGATTGCCCTGACACAGGATATGACAGTAGTACAGCGTGTGGGTGATGCAGGAACGAATGGAAAGTGGTCGGTTCTGGTGCAGGGAGGAACCAACCAGACGCCTTCAGCAGGTACTGTACGACATGCGTATGGAACCTTGGAAAGTGCGCTGACTGCAATCAATACTGATACAACATCCAACAGCTTTAAAATTACATTCCTAGATAATTACACGGCAAACTCAAATGATATAAGTGCGATGGGAAGTCCATCCAGTACGAGTGGAGTACTGGGGAAAAGAACAACGAATAAACCAACAATTGTATTCACAGGAGCAACCAATTATAGCACAAGTATTTCGTATAGCAGTTGGACAACATTTACTTCCCAAAAACAAAGAATCTATTTTAATGGATTCAATGCTTATTTTACACACGTTAATCTGGACTGGAGTGGTTCAACAGTCTATGGTAATCAGAACGATACCACTTTTGATGATGTGAAATTTGTAGGCGGAGCAGTAACAGCAATTTATGGTGGAAGATATACTAGTAATAGTACTAATGTATCCTATAATTTGAAATTTGAAGATGTAGAGATGACAAAGGATGCTCCTGTAAAGAAGATCTTTGGAGGCGGACAGGATAATTCAACAGGAACTATTAATCTAACAATGACAAATTGTACAATCTATGGAAATGTATATGCATCAAGTGGGCCATATAACTCTACCACCTATACACATACAGGAGATGTCCATGCAACACTGCAAGATACAGCCATTCGTAAATTCGATACAACTGTAGTAGATCCAATGTTGAAACCGAAAGAAGTCCATACCGTAGGTGGATCTTTCTGGGGATTGTATGGGAAAGTAACAGGAAATCTTAGATTAGATGCATCAGGAAGTTACGTAGCAGAATGTGGAACCTGGTTTACCGCAAAAAATGACTGCAAAGCAGGACGTATATATTATGCGTTCTCTGATATTAAGGAGAGTCTGAGATTTGTAGGAGCATATCAATATCCGGGATACAATCCAACAGATGCATACCGAGGTGAAATCGCTGTATATAATACACAGGTGGCGAATGTGTTTGGATGGGGAAAACTGCATTTGGATAATTCAGTTACGTGTGATGGTCGTGTGAGCAATTTCGGACATATGCAATATGATTCTAGTTTCTATAACTATTGGACAGAACAGAAAAAGCAGGATGCCAATGGGGGAGATCGGTATGTTCCAAAGAATTATGCCCCGGATTTATCGGAGTGTATCGGATATGTATATATGAAGAACTCAACTATTTGTTCTGGCGGAGACTGCTATGACGGATGGAACCGTCAGCGATTTAATAGTATTGAATTGTGGGACAATAATAACAAATTTGAAGTATACAATGCTACCAAAACGAATAGTACCAATGTTGTAGATATGAGTTCACTTACGCCTACAACTGGTAGATCATATAGAGCTACGATTTCGATGGAAGGAAGATTTGCACCAACAAAAGAGAATGATGCATATGCTATGCTTCGAGTAGAAAATACACAATTAGTAAATGCAACAAGGTGTATTGAGACTTTGAAAACTCATGCAAATGTTACGTGCTTCATGACAACAGCTTCAGAGTATACTGCAGGAAAAAGTTATGGTTTGATTAAACTGTTTACCGACGTTTCGCAGCAAGAAATCTATTTATACAGTGGAACTTCCAATACAGGAACTGCAATCTATACGACAGATTCATTTGCAGATGCATTAAACCATCTTCGAAAGCAGACGGGAACTTATTATACTTTATCATTTGCAAGAGGGTATAGTCTGGTACAGAAGGATGTTGACGCATTTAATGATGCAACAGGGTTTATAGATAAAAATGTGATAATCATGTCGGATGGTGCAATAGCAGGGTCAGATGAGCGGACATCTCCGAGTACAGGATTAAGGCTTTGGGATCAAGTCTTTCCTAAATTTAATTCACTGACGTGGAAAAATGTGAAATTTCGATCAGACTTCCACGCATTTAATGAGTATTCATTTGTGATGCATGGAAATGGACACAATCTGACATTTGAAAATTGTACTTTCGTAGGTAATTCGACGATAAACGCAGGAGGAAACAGTACACAGGGAACATCAGGCTCTACACTTACATTAAAAAATTGCGTAAATGTAAATGTAATCTATGCCGCAAAGCAACAAGAAGGATTAGGAAATACAACGATTAATGTGGAGTCCTGCACAGGCTACACTGGTACGGAAGGTGGATTTATAACAATTGATCCGGCACAATCCAGTGTTAAAAATCTGAACATTAATTTGAAGGATTGTGTTGCAAAGGTTGTTCCAAGTTATACTTATTACGAAAAAGTCAGAGGGGATTATAAACTGACAGCAGAGAACGCACAGCTGATGTTCACTAACCCAAGTGTTACAAGCGGACATACTGCAAAGGTTTACCTTAACAAGGATTCTTCAGATCATGAAGTCGTTTTGTTGGGAGATTGTTACGGAGCGGAATATGCACCAGCTGGATCGTCTAGTCTGTATGTAACTGCAAAAGTAAGGCCGAAAGATGCTACAAGTGTAAATTTGGACTACTTTGACCAGATAGAGATTAATGGAGGAGAACTTCATCTTGGTGACAGCGCCAATTTAGTGGAAGGTGGATTTGGAAGCAGTTCAAGAGCAGCGGATGTTTCTCTTAAGAATGAAGGAAAACTGATGTTAGACTATTTGTCTTCTACATCAACGAACCGGACAATCAACAGCCTTACAACAGATGATACAGGTACAGAAGTATCGGTTACATATAACTATAAAGGTGAGACTTCTCCAAGTGGAAGACCATTAATTATTAAGAATACGTTGCAAACACCAATTCGTATGCTTTGCATATCAACAACGCTTCCACCAAGACATAAGGGGACTGTGGAATATCCATTGATTCAGTTCGATTCTTCGAATAATGCGAAGCTGGAGCAGTATAACTGGATTGCAGACAAACAATATTATTTGGCAATAGGTTCTCAAAACAGTAACCAAATCGTACTTCGTGCAGATACATATGCGCCGCTGGTATATCAGGCGAAGACAACGAATATGTCTATGTCTCTGAGTGGAAATCAGATAGGACAATTGGAGATTTATCTGAAGGATTTATATCGTGACGGAATTGACAAGAGTGGCTATAGCATTAATGATGCATCGGATGGTGCATATCCAACTGGTGTTCAAGTGTATTTAAGTACGCAGGATGTTCAGTTAAAGGATGGAGTTTATGGATATACATATAATTCCAGTACAGATATTCAGTTGAAGTCAGCAAATGTATCTTCTTATGGTTGGATGAACAGTGGGTCGTTTATAGATATCAATGGAACGTCAGTGACAGCTACAACAAAGTCACCGGTATTGCATTTGAAATTGAACTCACGTATTTATCAGGCAAACACAAATTATTTTATTTACGCAAGAGATAATGCCGGAAACTGGAGTAAATTCCTTCTGGATACGAAAGGCCCGACAAGTACTTACACAAATATTACATCAAAGAAAGTATCAGATGGAACTTACAGTTATACATTTACGGGGCTAAAATTTACAGATCCAATACAAACTGCAACATATGGAACATCAGATATTGCAGATGTAAGTTACAATGCGAATGCAACGCAGTATATTCAGAGTAGTAAGAAGATAGCAGAGGTACGATATAACAAAACAGGTTTAGACCCATGGTCAGGGAACACTTATACCAGTGCAACCGTTAACAGCAGTACAGGGGCGTGTACACTCAGTAATGTATCTGTTTCAGTAACGGAAAAATTATATGTCTTTGTAAAGGATGGCTATGGAAATATCTCGAAATTTACTTATGTACCAATTGTTTTTGATGCACAGAGCGGCGGGGCTACCTCAACTGGAAAGTTCAGCGATGGGTCTACCACTTCATCTACACTGGGACTGGTGGGAAGTACTTTGAAGAGTGCACAGGTGCCATCAAGTCCGGTACTTGGAAATCAGACATTCCGCTACTGGTATAATTCTACGAACAGTGGAAAATCTCAAGTTTTTCTAACAAGTGTGACGGTAAGTGGTGCAACTACTTATTATCCGCAGTGGACGTATCCGACCTTAACGATCAGTAACCAGATTACAGGAAGCACGGCAGATAAGAGCAAGATATTTACTTATACGATTGCCGTAAACAACGAATCGGGAACCGCTTATAGTGGAAAGTCCTTCTCCTATACAGGAGGAACAGTCGATGGAGAGACAGGGGTTACCGCTCCGGCGAATGGAATTGCAAGCAGCAATTCAAGTGGAGAAATTAAGATCTCACTTTCCCATGGACAGAAAGTTACGATCCAGTTACCGGGATATTATGATCAGGTGAAGGTGACACAGAGCGAGATATCTACTTATTGGACGACTTACACGACAGAGGCAGATGAGAAGTTTAACAGTAATGCCACCGAGAATCCGATCAGTGTGAATGCAACGAATCGCTCACTTGCGTTTGTTAATAGCAATGATTCCAGCCAGCCGGTAATCTATCAGCAAAAGATGGAAGGTGAATGGACAAAAGACCAAGGAGATAACTACGGAAGAAAACTGACAGTTTATATCCGGGATCTTTATGGAGATGGAATTGACACAAATGGAAGTTCGTTCTCAACAGAAGAGAAAGCAGAATTCCCGGGAAGTACCTATGCGCAGGTATATCTCAGTACCTACGATGCACCAAAGGCAGACCGGGGATATAATTTCCGATATAATGCTTCGGAATCTGTGAGATTGGAAAGTCTGTGCAGTTGTAAGAAACTTACCACTGGAAGTTTTACAGACATTGAAGGAAATGCAGTAGCAGCAACTTTAGCAAAGCCGGCATGGGAATTCAAGATGTTGAATAATTATACGTTCGATCAGAATAAGAATTATTTCATCTATGTGCGTGACCTGACAGGAAAATGGACTAAGTATCTGCTGGATACGAAGGGACCGAGCATAGAAAATACTGGAATTATTACAACATTATCAGAAAATGATACAGGTGCATTTTTTCAGATTGCGAATCTTCAATTCATGGACGAAGTAATTGTGACCAAGAATGGAACTTCTTCTTTAACAAATGAGTCGGATGAGAATTTTACTTATAATGCGAATGCAACAATGTATCAGGGAATGCAGATTGCAGAAGTAAGAAACAATAAAACGGGAAAATTTTCAGACACTTATAGAAATCCTAAAAAGGAGACCGATGGAAGTTATACAGCTGGGGATAAGACAACGGATGGAAGGGACATGTTCTATGTGTATGTACAGGATTATTATGGCAATACTACAGCAGCACAGTATGTACAAGTCAGCTTTGATGCGACAGGAGGCGGACTATATAAGAAAGTAAGTTTTGAAGATGGAAAGAAGATAACGAGACGATTGGTGGTAAAAGGAGATAAGCTTACAGCAAAACAGATTCCAGCCAATCCAGGATTCTACAATAATACGACAGAACAGAAATTTACGCAGTGGTCAGATAGCACAGATGCGAACAAGAAAAAAGTAGATCTGAAAACAGCACAGATGACAAAATCGGTAATCTTAAATGCAGATTACGACAAACCAAGTGTAATAATTAAACAGATGATAAAGGGAGATGGTATCTGGAATAATCAAGAATTTACTTATAAGGTTAAGACAAGTTATCCAAAAGGAAAAGTGATTCCGTGTAAAGGAAGTTATGTATCACCGGCAGTAAATGCACCAAATATTACATCTCTGACAGTAGATGCGAATCAGGAGATTACATTTAAGCTGAAAGCAGGACAGAGTTTAGAACTGATACCTGGGGATAACCAATATACGATTAAGAGCATCATTCAAGTCAGCAACGGAACAAATTGCGAGATTCAAAAAGATGCAAAAGTCATTTCAAGTGTAGAGAATGTAGCTGTAGATGAAATCAGTACCAATTTTGTTTTTACCAATACGAAGAATATCGTAGTTACAGGTGTTGATGGAGGAAATACAGATAACAGTCTGTTACTTGTAGGTCTGATGGGAGTTCTTCTAATCACAGGAGTTTCTGTCTTACGAGTGAGAGGGAGGAGGAGATCCTAGATGGACACTGCAGAGGAAAAAGTAATTTCTGAGGAATCAGTGGCAGGAGGGATTTTCCGTGAGATTTTGTACCTTCTGTTGAAGATTGTAGCAATTGCAACTGCAATTGTGGTTATCTTCACATTTATCTTCGGGGTGTTCCGTTATGCGGACAATGCCATGCTTCCGGCAGTGAAAGATGGTGATTTGGTCTTCTATTATCGGTTAAGGAATAATTATGCAGCTTCGGACCTGGTTGTTTTGAACTATCAAGGAAAAGAACAGGTCCGGAGAGTGATTGCTACTGCAGGAGATGTGGTGGATATTACAGAGGATGGTCTTACAATTAACGGAGCACCGCAACAAGAACATCAGATTTATGAAAAGACACAGCGGTATGATACGGGAGTGGACTTCCCAATCAAACTACAGGAAGGGCAGATTTTCGTCCTGGGAGACAGCCGTGAGAATGCGTCAGACAGTCGAGTGTACGGAGCAGTAGATGTGAAAGACACGAAGGGAAAAGTTATGACGATAGTCCGAAGAAGAGGCTTTTGATAAGCCGCAAGAACTTGTTAATATTTCTCCGCATAATGGCGGAGGGTGTTAAATAAAAAAATATACTAAGGAAAAGGAGAAAGAAAGATGAAGAAAAAATCCTTACAAAAAATCAGCAGACTCTTTGCATCCGCAGCATTAGTCGGAACAATGTGTCTCGGAAGTGTAGCAAGTGTAAACGCAGCAAATGGTGAACCGAACGAGTGGACAGAAAGTCAGGAAGCAAAAGCAGCAATCACTGTAGAGTACAAGATGGGAAAATCAGTAGATACCCCAGCTAATACGGTAAGCTTTGTGTTCGATAAGGTAAATGGACCAGTACAGAAGAGCGATATGCCGGATATTACAGTTGCTGATGTTAATTTCCCAGCAAAAGTAGATGAAGTTTTAGCTTCTGACTCTAATGACATTAAAGTATTAAGAAAACAAAGTGATAACTTCCTGGCAAGTTTTAAAACTGCAATGGATACAAGTGATGTAATGACTACAGGTGAATATCAGTATACGGTGCATTCAACAAGTAGTGTGTCAAAGAATAAAGATGCAGATGAATTCAAAGCATCTGATGCAGTGTACAATTTGAGCATTTTCGTGGCACAGAATAGTCAGGGAAAATTATATATCAAAGGACTTGGTATTACACAGAAGTTTGATGATGGTGGCTCTGCTGGTAGTAGTACAAAAATCGATGGAACACCTGGAAATGGAACGGGCAGTACAGAAGGTGACTTCAGTGCTCTGAAGTTTGTGAATGTATATACTGCAAAAGCAGGTAACACAGATCCGGATACTAAACCGGACCCAGATAAGAAAGACACTTATGCATTCAAGGTATCCAATACAACAGAGGGTAATACTGATGAAGCTGGAAACTTTACTTATACTATGACTGTAAATAAACCAACAGGATTTTCCACAAAAGATAATACATTTGTATATTATGTAAATGGAAAAGAAAAGACAGGAACTTATGGAACTGCTTTGGAATTTACTTTGGATAATGCTCAGAACATGATGATCAAGAGTTGCTATGCAGGATCTACAGTATCTGTTAATCAGGCAGGTAGGGCAAACTGGACAGCAACAGCAGTACAAATGTTTGATGGAAAAGTAGAAGTACAGTTATCTGCAGCTATGGGAAAAGACCTGGCAGCCAGTGGAATTCTCGGACAGAAAGAAAACAAGGTTGATTACACAAATACATACAAAGATATCGCAGTAACAGGTATCATCGTAAACAACTTCCCATTCATCATCATGATCGGTATGGCAATCGTAGCATTTGCAGGAATCGTAGTGATGAACAGCAAGAAGAGAATGAACAGAAGATAAGAGTAACTGACAGAGACAGAGGAATGAATTAGCATGTGCAGACACAGAGGCATCCGCAGAGTAATAAGAGGCTTGAATGGAATACTGGATTATAGTTTACTTCTGCTCCTGCTTCTGGGTCTTGTATATGGATGCTATGCATTGTGGGATTCGCAGAATCTGGCCGAAGAAGCGACGTCGGAACAGTATGCAATCTACAAACCTCAGGAAGATACGCTGGGATTCCAGGAATTACAGTCGATGAATTCGGATGTGATTGCCTGGATCACAGTGTATGATACCCCGATTGATTATCCGGTTGTACAGGGAAAAGATAATTGGGAATATGTTAACAAGAATGCAGAAGGTGAATATTCCCTGACCGGTGCAATTTTTATGGATTCCGAAAATAATCCGGATTTTCAGGATTTTAATACAATTCTCTATGGACATAACATGGTTCCAAATGTCATGTTCGGAAGTATCAAGGAATTTAAAGAACAAGCCTTTTACGAAGCACACCCATATGGTAATCTATTTGTTCAGAATCGTAATTTTGGATTGGAAATCATTGCATTAATTGAAGCGGATGCTTATGATAGCTCTGTTTTCAATATAAATATAACAAGAAATGACAGTATCCCCTATTTGGAAGTGATTCGAAATCATGCGGTCTATATGAATGACATTACGTTAGAAGCAGATGATAGAATTCTTCTATTATCTACCTGTTCATCAGAGTCAACTAATGGAAGGGATATTCTTGTAGCAAGAATTACAGACCAGACATACAAAGACACATACAGTGCCAAAGATCAAGATCATGCCGGGCATGAATCAGTAGACCGACGAGGCGGATGGAGAGATTTTATACCTGGATGGAAGACTGCCTTATTCTTATTACTGCTCCTATTGATATTAATCTGTTTCGCAGACCAGTGGATTTGCAGACGAAGAAGGAAAGGACGGAAATAATATCAAAATGAAGAGACAGAACGCAGAAACTGACAGAGCGTTTCGTATACTGGATATTTGTAACGAGCTATTGAATTGGATTTTGATGATTATTTTAGTTATTCTTTTTTGTTATGGAACCTATGGCATTGGAGATAGCTACATGTTGGAAGAAAATGCCATGCCGGAACATTATGAAATCTATCGTCCAACAGAAGAAGATTATGGGAATTTTGACGAATTGAAGGCGCAGAACAGTGATGTATGTGGCTGGATTACGATTTATGGAACACATGTGGATTATCCGGTAGTGCAGTCGGAGGATAACAGCACATATTTAATGAGGAATCCGCGTGGAGAATATAGCTTGTCGGGCTCAATCTTCATGGATTATATGAATCAGAAGGATTTTTCAGATTTTAATACCATTATTTATGGTCACCATATGGATGGCGGAGCGATGTTTGGGGATTTTGACCAGTATCTGGATCAGTCTTTTGCGGACAGTCATTTGTATGGAAATATTTTTACCAATGGAAAAGATTATGGACTGGAGTTATTTGCATTCTTGGAGTTGGATGCTTATAATACAGGTCTTTATGTAACACCAGTGCAGGAAGTTTCCCGGAAAGAACAGTATTTGCAAGAGATAGAAGATACTGCTTTGTGGTATCGTCAAATCAGTCTTTCCACAGAGGATCGGCTGGTAGTGATGTCTACGTGTACGGAAAATATCACGAACGGAAGGCATATTCTGATAGGAAAGCTTTCAAAACAAACGTATAAAGATACGTATAAGAAAACTTTGAAAAGGAACAGTCAGATTGACCGAATCGACTGGGGGATTTTCTGGAAAACCAGTATGAAGCGATTAGGTGTTCTGATTCTGCTGTTGTTCAGTATTTTGTTACTGATGGCAGTGGAGAGGAGCGGAAAGAGAAAGAAAACAAAAAATAACAGTAGAAAACTGGAAAACTGACAGAGGTATGTATGTGAAAAGTGAAAGATATAAACAGAGAATAAAGCTGGTATACCTTGCTTTTGTGATGATGGTATGTGTGGCCATTCCAAATCAGGTATATGCAGCGGGGAAAAATAAAGAAGCTGCTCTGACGGTGGAACAGACTGTAAAAGGGAAAACAAATGGGGTTACAGATGAATTTCAATATGAGTTGACAAGTTTAGATTCTGGCAATCCAATGCCGGAAGGAAGCAATGGAGACCGGTTGAAATTTAGCCTTAATGGTAATGATAGTAAGGAATTGGTTTTTTCTTATGAGGAGGCAGCTACTTATCGATATCAGCTGAAACAGGTTGTTGAAAAAGATAACAAGGATTATGATGGGCAGGTTTATACCATAGAGAATTATGTAATGCAGAATGGCTCAGAAGATTTTTTAGTTAAGACTGCAATTAGAAGAAAAGATGGTAATAAATCTCCGACATTGAGTTTTACAATTCAACATAAAGTGGAAGATGAGACACCAGTGAAAAATACAGCAAGTGTCCCAAAATCAGGAGACGATCAGTCATTTATATCGTTGATTGTATTGATTTTGAGTGCACTTCTTATAATAGTAGTATATAAGTGGAAGAAGAATCGGCGTGTTTAAGACCGGTGTAAAATAATGAAAAGGGAGGCCATTTGGGGACGGAGTTTACCGGCTTTTTTCTACGAAAAAAGCC
>OBKI01001101.1_pt1 | contig 13071 bp, 10 predicted proteins | sample 1519731 | NCBI WGS metagenome assembly OBKI01 (sample SAMN00265070, study PRJEB22529) | human gut metagenome
CGTGGCCCGGTCTGGCACGGGCTCCCTCGAACCCGAAGCGCGCCATATCGTAGCGGGCTGCGCCGAGGGCCATGAATTCGATACCGCAACAGCTGGTTGCAAACGTAAGAGGCCACAGTGAGTTGCTGCGTCCCCAATTGACGAAATCGTCCAGTACGCCAAGGGCAACATTGGCGCCTCCGGCATTAAGTTCCCGAACCAGTTTCTCCAACGTTTCGTTGTCTGTAAACTCCTCATAAGGGATAGATTTAATTTTCGGTTTCTTTGTTACTTCCATTCCAAAGCTCCTTTCCTCCAGGCATAAGCAAGACCCAGAATCAATATAATCAGGAAAAATAAAACACTGAAAAGTCCTGCCACGCCAAGTTCGCGGGTGATGACTGCCCAAGGGAACAGAAATACCGTTTCCACTTCGAACATCAGGAACAAGATGGCAAACAGATAGTAACCTACCCGGAATTGCATCCACGATTTACCGCGGGTAGGGATACCACACTCGTACGGCTCCATCTTCTGTGCATTGTACGAACGGGGTGCTATCGCATTGGAGAGCGCGATGACAATACCCACGAAAGCGATTGCCGTCAATAAGACGACCACTAACAAAGTAAAGTTCATAAACCTGATAAGATTTTAATATATAATATATAGACACATCACACCGGAGGACAAAAACTCTGAATTGTTGTCCGGCGAAGTCAGGGGGCAAGCATTTACGCTTGCAGGCCTCCTAAATGATAATCTTTCGTAGCCCGAACACGTAATAGTTAGCGTCGGGTACGGGATGAGGAGACAGATTCAACAAACGGTCGCATTCCGGTGCATAGGCATGCTGCTGCATCTTGTAGATGTACATGCGCAGGAGTACGCTTTTGTTGGTTGGTACTTGCGTATGGTCCACATGCTCTATGCAGAGGGAGTTTGGTGAAAACAAGTCGTAGAACTTCTGGACTGCTTGTTGGGTGGTAGTAGCTTGTGACAGCGTGCAGCATTCTACTTGTCGGGTGGCAGGAACGCACAAAATGTCTGCAGTTCCGGTTGCACTGTCGTGCAATAGGGCTGCAAAGATTATGATTAAACAATATTTAATGCATTGCTTCATACCACAGATCTCTCTTTTCAAGGGGGCAAAGATATAACAAGTATTGTTCATTTTGCTATCCCCGCATAACAAAAAATGGTTATTTTTACACTTTTTATCCTAAATCAATTCCGTTTCCAGAAATCCGGTGTGAAAAGTAGCAGTACGGTAAATAACTCAAGACGACCCAGAAGCATTAAAAAGGATAACAGCCATTTGGCTGCATCGGGCAGGGCGTTCCACGAATAGGCAGGTCCGGTTTTACCCAATCCGGGTCCCATATTACCGATACTGGAAATGACGCAGCCCATTGATTCTTCAGCCCCGACATCCATAGCCATCATGAGCAGTGTGCCGATGACTATAATGGCGATATAAATAAAACAAAAAGCCAGTACGGTGGAGACAATGGAGGGAGAGATTACCTGCTTGTTTATCCGTACCGGAAGTATGGCATTGGGATGTAGGATGTGTTTGAACTCGTTTCGTGAAACTTTGGTAAGAATTACCATACGTATACACTTCAAGCCTCCGGTGGTACTGCCTGCACACGCTCCCATCAGCATGATGATGGTAAGCAGCCCCCACAAGACGGGTGTCCATTGCATATAGTCATCTGTCGCAAAACCGGTGGAGGTCTGGAGGGAGATTACCTGGAACAAGGATTTGCGGAAAGATTCTTCCATCCCCATAGGACTGGTATAGTAAAGCACGATGGCTATGACGGCAGTGAAGAGCACAACTGAACCGAAATAGAATTTCAGCTCGGCATTGCCGATGAACTTCTTGAATTTCCGGTTGACGAACAATAATAGCAAGGTGAAGTTGATGCCGGAGATAAACATGAAAATGGAGATGACATATTCTATATAAGGAGAATTGTAGTAGGCAACGCTGGCCTGCTTGGTGGAGAAGCCACCGGTACCGGTAGTGGCAAATGCATGGCAGATACTGTCGAACCAGTCCATACCTCCAAGCATCAGCAGACCGACAAGCAGAGCGGTTATGCCGGCATAGATACTCCAAATCCATTTGGCGGTGATACCGATACGGGGATGAACCTTGTCATGTGTAGGGCCGCTTGCCTCGGCGGCGAACACCTGCAGGCCACTGACTCCGAAGATGGGAAGCACTGCAATGGTGAACATGATGATTCCCAAGCCGCCAATCCACTGTGTCATACTGCGCCAGAACAGTATTCCATGAGGAAGTGACTCGATGTCGTCCAAGATGGTGGCACCCGTACTGCTGAAACCGGACATGGTTTCGAAGAATGCATTGGCAATGTCGGGTATGTATCTGCCTATATAGAAAGGCAGCATTCCGAAAAGAGAGAATGCCACCCAGGCAAAGCTGACCAGTACATATCCGTCACGGCGCGTCAGTTGCCGTTCGCCTCCCTTGCCGAGAGCTGCCAGCAATAAGCCTACCCCTGCTGTGATGCCTCCTGCTTTCCAGAAATCGAGCATATCGCTTTCTCTGTAGTAGAAGGACACGCCCGAACAGACCAGAAACATGACTGTTTCCAGCAATAGCAGAATACCGATAATCCGTATGATTGTCTTGAAGTTAATCATTTACCAACTACTCATTCTCAATTAGTTAAAGTATTTTTCGATTTTCTTAATCATCATGTTCAGGCAGAATACCACTACATGGTCACCCGGCTGTATCAGGGTGTTACCCATAACCACAACGCCTTCCCCCTGGCGGATAAGTCCGCCGATGGTGGCTCCTTTCGGGAGGCCGAGGTCTTTTACCGGATGTTTGGTAATCTTCGAGCCGGCCTTAACGGTAAATTCCGCTACATCGGCATTGGCAAAGGTCAGGCATTTCACGTTGCTGACGTCCGCATCCAGCATCATCTGGTAGATGTGGCTGGCAGCAATCATCTTTTTGTTGATGACGGTGCCGATGTCAAGGCTTTCGGCCATGCCTATGTAGTCGATGTTCTCCACTTCCGCTACGGTTTTGCTGACTCCCATGCGTTTGGCGGCAAGGCAGGCCAGGATATTAGTCTCCGAGTTGCCGGTCAAGGCAACGAAGGCTTCCGTATTTTTCAGTCCCTCTTCCACAAGCAGGTCCATATCCCGTCCGTCGCCATTGATAATCATGGTACGGTCGTCAAGCAGCTCGGTCAGGCGGTTGCAGCGGTTCAGGTCGTTGTCCACGATTTTCACCTGCATGTAGTCCGGGACATATTGGGCGGTGCGTACGGCAATCCGGCTTCCACCCATAATCATCACGTTGCGTACATCGGCATAATCTTCCTTGCCGGCTATCTTGCGGATGTAGGGGACGTATTTCCTTGTGGTGGTAAAGTATACGATGTCATGTAGCTTGATGGTATCGTCACCACGGGGAATCAGTGTCTCGCTTCCCCGTTTGATGGCTACCACGTGATAGGGCAGCTCCGGTCCGCCCAACTGGTGGAGGGGGATGTCCAGTATCTCGGCTTTTTCGCGCATCTTGGTGCCTATCAGTATCAAGGCTCCTCCGCAGAACTCCCACCATTGGCGTACCCAGCTCATGCGGATGGAGGACACGATTTCTTTGGCGGCAAGCATTTCCGGGTAGATGAGTGAATCGACGCCCAGCTTCTGGAAAAATTCCTTGTTTTTGGGCAGCAGGTATTCGTAGTTGTCAATACGGGCTACGGTCTTCTGTGCTCCCAGATTGTTTGCCAGCATGCATGCGGTCATGTTCCGGCTTTCATCGGGGGTGACGGCTATGAACAAGTCGGCTTCTCCCACTCCCACTTCTTTCAAGCCTTTTATGGAGGTAGGGGAGGCTGTGGCCGTCATCAAGTCAAAGTTGGAGTTCAGGGTGCTCAACTTCTCTTCGTTGTCGTCCATCAAAATGATGTCCTGCTTCTCGCGGGACAGCAATTTAGCCAAGTGTGTGCCTACTGCGCCGGCACCTGCAATAATTATTTTCACTTTTAATTCGTTGATAGTTGATAATTAATAATTAATAGTTGACATATGGGGTAAATGCTCAAACTGTCAATTTTCAACTATCAATTATCAATTGATTATAGATTCCTTCTTCGTCCATTCCGCAAAGATGGTGCAACTCTTGTATGGTGCCGTGTTCTATGAAGGCATCGGGTACACCGATACGTCTGAAATGGGGAATATAGTCATTGTCTGCCATGAACTCCAGTACGGCACTGCCCATTCCTCCTTTTTTGACACCGTCTTCTATAGTGACGACATGCTGGAAGTTGAGTCCTACCTCGTGCAGTAGCGCTTCGTCGAGCGGCTTGAGAAAACGCAGGTCGTAGTGGGCTATGGAGATTCCTTTGTCCTTCTCCGCACGCTCTATGGCACGTGCGGCTACGTTGCCTATGGGACCGAGGCTGATGACTGCCAGGTCTTTGCCTTCTTTCAGTTTACGCCCTTTGCCTACGGGGATTTCTTCCAGCGGACATTTCCAATCCAGCAATACGCCGCGTCCGCGGGGATAGCGGATGACGAACGGACCTTGGTCCGGTAACTGTGCCGTGTACATCAGACGGCGCAATTCATGTTCGTCCATCGGTGAAGATATGGTCAGGTTGGGAATCGGACGGAAATAGGCCAGGTCGAAAACTCCGTGGTGTGTCGGTCCGTCTTCTCCTACCAGTCCGGCGCGGTCCAGGCAAAGTACGACGGGGAGGCGGAGCAGGGCGATGTCATGGATGACATTATCGTATGCCCGCTGCATGAAGGAGGAGTAGATGTTGCAGAAAGGCTGCATTCCTTCTTTAGCCATACCGCCCGAGAAAGTGGCTGCATGCCCTTCGGCAATACCCACATCGAAGGCACGGTCGGGCATGGTGTCCATCAGCTTGTTCATGGAGCAGCCGGTGGGCATGGCGGGGGTTACTCCGACGATTTTCGGATTTTCCTTTGCCAGTTCTACCAGCGTTTCCCCAAACACGTCCTGGAAAAGCGGAGGCAAATTGCTGGTGTCCGCCTTGAGGCGTTCTCCGGTTTCCGGATCGAACTTGCCCGGTGCATGCCAGATATCGGGATTCTTCTCAGCAGGTTCGAATCCTTTTCCTTTTACAGTGTGCAGATGCAGTATTTTCGGTCCCTGCATATCTTTGATGTCCCGTAGGACACGGGCTATGTTTTTCACATCGTGTCCGTTGATAGGGCCGAAGTAGCGGATGTTCATCCCTTCAAAGATATTCTGCTGTTGGGCGGCCATTGATTTCAGACTGTTGGCGAAGCGAATCAGCGCTTTGCGGCGGTCCTCGTTCAAAAGTCCCATTTTGAACAGCAGTATGGATGTCTTGAAGCGCAGCTGGTTATAGCGGTTGCTGGTAGTCAGGTTGAAAAGGTACTGCTTCATGCCGCCTACACTTCTGTCTATCGACATATCATTGTCGTTGAGAATGATAAGAAGGTTGTTAGGGGTAGACGAAGCGTTGTTCAGTCCTTCGAAAGCCAGGCCGCCGCTCATGCTTCCATCACCGATGACGGCGACCACATGGCGGTCTTTCTCGCCTTTTTCGGCAGCGGCAACAGCCATGCCAAGAGCGGCGGAGATTGAATTTGACGCATGTCCGCAGGTGAATGTGTCATAATCGCTTTCCTCTGGTGAGGGAAAAGGACGAACTCCCTTGAATTTACGGTTGGTGGAGAATGCTTCACGGCGTCCGGTCAGTATCTTGTGCCCGTACGCCTGATGGCCTACATCCCAGACTATGCGGTCGTACGGAGTATTGAATACGTAGTGCAGGGCAACGGTCAGCTCTACCGTGCCCAGGCTGGCTGCGAAATGTCCGGGGTTACACGAAACCTCCTTTATAATGTCTTGCCTCAATTCTTTACAGACTTCAGGAAGCTCTTCTACGCTGAGTTGGCGTAAATCCTCGGGAAATGTAATGGTGTTAAGCAAGTTATATGTTGTTGGTTCTGTTCTCATTTCTAATCTGAAGATTACAAAATGCAAAAATAGCAAAAGAAAACGGATGACGGGAAGTTTTAGAAGGAAAAAAAGCCTCTTTTGTTCACTTCGGTTTTTACTTTCTCTTTGCATACGCCACATTTCTCGTTCAGCCTGCCTATGGTTAAGGGAAAAGATACCTGATGGTAAATCGTTCCTCCATGGAGAAAATATTGTTCCATCCTAGGGGAAAAATCGTTCCACCATGGTGGAACGATTTTTTCTCCATATAGGAATGATTTAATTTTGGTAGGCAAAGATATTAATCCTTTCAAAGATTGACTTGTACTCTCGTATGTGTGCATCTATGATAAGATATGCTTTAAATTTAATGTTTGTTGAAAAATGTAACTTAATAAATTATTTATTGCAACTTTTTTGAGATTTTGGTTGTTATCTGATATAGTATTATGTATATTTGCGAAGTAGAATATGTCCTATTTATCAATATGTTATACAATTTTGAGTTGTATATAATGATATTCTTAGTTGTAATATGTGTCGGCATGGGGCGTAATCACGAATTGTTAAATGAATAAACAATGAATGATATGAAGAAAAAGCTCAACTTTGGAATTTTGGCTATTATGGGCGTAGTGGTATTTTCCGCTTGCGGTTCTGATAGCGATTTGTTCGACCCGGAAAAGGCGGCGGCTAAGAAAGAGGCACAGTATGCATCGGCTTTCGTGCAGAAGTATGGAGAAATTGCAGTTGATCAGGATTGGGGATTTGGGGCAACACCGACAACGCGTGTTGCTAACACTAATAGCAATCAATGGAAAGATTTTACGGAAGTACCCGAGGGTATTACGGCTACAGAAAAAGAAGTGGTTACGGAATGGTTTAAAACACATCAGAATCCACAATCCATTGGTGTGGATTGGACCGACTTTTTTGTTCAACATGTAAGTGGCTCACGCTCTGATATGGATTTTTTGGTTGCGGCATCAGATGATCATATCAATAATTTTAATGCTGCTGAGGGAGCTATAATGCTAATGCAGAATAGTGGGACGTCTTCTTTTGGCTATAGGGCTTCTCTGGATAGTAAAATGCACTATAATTATACTATACAATATATTGAGGGTGCTTATTATGTGGGATTTGACTTTGAAGCTACCGGACAGAACCCAAATCAACAAGTGGCTGCAGATGGGTATTATAGTGATTGGATTGTGAAGATTTCTCCGGCCGTATATACGAATGCGTACAGAATCATAGCAGAAGACCTTGGAGACAGTGATGATTTTGACTTCAACGATGTCGTGTTTGATGTAGCGGCCAATGGGGGAGCAACTATCATTACCCTGCAGGCTGCGGGTGGTACTTTGCCTTTGTATATTGAGGTAGGCGGTGATAGCCGTGAAGTTCATGAACTCTTTGGTGTTTCTAATACTACAATGGTAAATACGGATGCTGGAGCAACTAAGGCTCCGGTGATGTACAGAGTTAACGGTACCGGTGCCGTAAATATCAAAGTGGAAGGTCAAAATGCTGAAGTATATACACTGAAAGCGGAGATAGGCAAAGCGCCGCAGAAGATACGTGTAGAGACAAGATATGAATGGACTGCTGAACGTCAGGATATTAATGATAAATATCCGGGTTTTGCAGATTGGGTGGCTGATCCTACGGCTAATTGGTATTAATAGAATATATAGTATTTTTATTTAAGGCAGATGATATAATGAAAGGTTATATCACCTGCCTTTTTATGTTTCGACCGTTATATATTGAAATTTACTATCTTTGTGGCGTAGCAAGCAGTTGGTACATCATTTTTTTCGAGAAAGTGAATGGTTTATTTATTCCGAGCTTATGAATCTTTATACGCCTGTAGAAGTAGTTTCCAGTATGCCCCTTCTTTCGCAAGAGAATAATCTGTTGCTGATGGGTTCTTGTTTTGCGTCCGAGATGGGGCAAAGGCTGGCGGATGCCAAGTTCCGTTGTGACGTCAATCCTTATGGTGTGCTTTATAATCCGTTTTCCATTTCTGCGGCATTGCGTGAAATCATTGCGGGCAGATGCTACAATGAAAACGATATTTTCCTCTTTCATGAACTTTGGCATAGTGCCATGCATCATGGTAGTTTTTCCTCAGTCTCTGCAGAGGAAACATTGGCAGGCATTAACGGGCGTTTGAAAAGCGCCCATGAAAGGCTGGACCGGTTGGATTGTCTGCTGCTGACTTTCGGATCTGCCTGGGTTTATGAAAATAAAAAGACGGGAACTGTAGTTGCCAATTGTCATAAGCAACCTGAGTCCTGCTTTACCCGCCGTATGCTTTCTGTCTGTGAAATAGTATCTGACTACACCTCTTTGCTTTCTGGCTTGCTGGCGCGGATTTCCCGGCTGAAAGTATTGTTCACCGTCAGCCCCATCCGCCACGTGCGTGACGGAATGCATGCCAACCAGCTCAGTAAAGCTACCCTGCTACTTGCCGTGAACCAGTTGCAAGCCACTTTCCCGGAACATGTTTTCTATTTTCCGGCTTATGAGCTGCTGCTCGACGAGCTTCGTGACTATCGCTTCTATGCAGAAGACATGGTGCATCCTTCCGAAACAGCCATTCGCTATGTCTGGGAACGGTTTACCCGGTCGTGCATCTCTGCCGATGCGTTACGGATTATGGAAGAAAGTGAAAATATCCGTAAGATGTTGTCACATAAGCCATTTTATCCCGCTTCAGAAGAGTATAAGCGTTTTTTAGGACAAATTGTGTTAAAAATAGACCAACTTAACGGAAAATACCCGTACTTAGATTTCCAAAAAGAGAGAGAAATATGTCGTATTCGATTGAAAGCATAACCGAAAGTATTGGCGCACGGCGTATGGGAAACGCGCCGGCTACCATAGACTGGCTGCTCACTGACAGCCGTTCCCTGAATTTTCCTGAGGAAACATTATTCTTTGCCTTGACCACCAAGAGGAATGACGGTGCGCGCTATATTGCAGATTTATATGCCCGTGGAGTACGTAATTTTGTGCTTAGCGAAGAAAGCTTTAGATTAATGGACAATGGACAATTGACAATTGACAATGCTATGCAGCGTGATGATGCGCAGTCAATTGTCAATTATCTCATTGTTCCCAACCCGCTGAAAGCCTTGCAAAAACTGGCGGAACAGCATCGGAACCGGTTCCAGATACCGGTCATCGGTATTACGGGAAGCAACGGTAAGACTGTTGTGAAGGAATGGCTGCACCAGTTGCTCAGTCCGGAACGTGCCATTATCCGTTCTCCCCGCAGTTATAACTCCCAGATTGGAGTGCCTTTGTCTGTGTGGCAGATGAACGAACAGTCCGAACTTGCTATTTTTGAAGCCGGTATTTCCGAGCCGGGGGAAATGCGTGCTTTGCAGAACATCATCAAGCCTACCATAGGTATCCTGACCAATATAGGAGGGGCTCACCAGGAAAATTTCTTCTCGTTGCAGGAGAAATGCATGGAGAAGCTGACGCTTTTCAAGAATTGTGATGTAGTGATTTATAATGGTGACGATGAGTTCGTCAGCAACTGTGTGGCGAAGTCCATGCTGTCTGCACGTGAGATTGCGTGGAGCCGGAAAGATATGGAACGTCCTCTATATATAAGTAAGGTGGAGAAACGGGATGACTGTACTGTCATTTCCTATCGCTATCTGGATATGGATAATACGTTTACTCTACCGTTCATAGATGATGCTTCCATCGAGAATTCGCTGAACTGCCTGGCCGCATGCCTCTATCTGATGCTTCCTGCCGAACAGATTACAGAACGTATGGCAAGGCTAGAACCCATCGCCATGCGGCTGGAAGTCAAGGAGGGAAAAAACAACTGTCTGTTGATTAACGACAGTTATAATTCTGACCTTGGCTCATTGGATATTGCACTCGATTTTCTTTACCGCCGTTCGCAAAGTAAGGGATTGAGGCGGACTTTGGTTCTTTCGGATATATTGGAGACCGGTCAGAACACGCCGACACTTTACCGACAAGTGGCACAGCTGGTAAACAGCCGTGGCATTGAACGCATCATAGGTGTAGGAAATGAAATATCTTCCTGCGCTGCACGCTTTAATATAGAGAAGACCTTTTATCCGGATACAGCGGCCTTGATACGTGCCATTCAGCGTGGGGAACTTCGCCTTGAAAACGAAATAATTCTGATTAAGGGTGCACGTAAGTTCGGTTTTGACTCCTTGACGGAAGTATTGGAGAAGAAGGTGCACGAAACCATTCTGGAGGTTAATCTTGGAGCGATGATTGCCAATCTGAACTATTATCGTGGCAAGCTGAAGCCGGAAACAAAGATGGTCTGCATGGTGAAAGCCTCCGCTTACGGTGCAGGTTCTTACGAGATAGCCAAGACTTTGCAGGAACATCATGTCGATTATCTTGCCGTGGCGGTTGCCGACGAAGGCTCCGAACTCCGCAAAGCGGGCATCACTGCGAATATCATTATCATGAATCCTGAGATGACTGCTTTCAAGACCATGTTCGATTACAAGCTGGAGCCCGAAGTATATAGCTTCCATCTGCTGGACGCTTTGATTAAAGAAGCGGAAAAGGAAGGTATCACAAACTTCCCCATCCACATAAAGCTGGATACCGGTATGCACCGCCTGGGGTTTGCTCCGGAGGATATGCCCCGGCTGATAGAACGGCTGAAGGGACAGAATGCCGTGATTGCCCGTTCCGTCTTCTCGCATTTGGTAGGGAGCGATTCGCAACAATTCGACAGTTTTACACGCCGGCAGATAGAAATGTTCGAGAAAGCGTCCATGGAATTGCAGGAGGCTTTTCCGCATAAGATACTTCGCCATATCTGCAATTCCGCAGGTATCGAGCGTTTCCCGGGGGCGCAATTCGATATGGTGCGCCTGGGTATCGGCCTCTATGGTGTCAATCCCATAGACAATTCCATTATGAATAATGTGAGCACGTTGAAGACTACCATCCTCCAGATACGTGATGTTCCCGAAGAGGATACGGTGGGGTATAGCCGGAAAGGGCATCTCACCCGTCCGTCGCGTATAGCGGCTCTTCCCATCGGTTACGCCGACGGCCTGAACCGCCATCTTGGAAATGGACATGCCTATTGTCTTGTAAACGGCCAACGGGCAGCCTATGTAGGGAATATCTGCATGGATGTCTGTATGATTGACGTGACGGACATTGATTGCAAGGAGGGTGACAGTGTGGAAATTTTTGGTGACCATCTGCCTATAACCGTTCTTTCCGATGTACTCGAAACTATTCCTTATGAGGTGTTGACAAGCGTTTCTACGCGGGTAAAACGTATTTATTATCAAGACTGAAGATAGGGGGCAGGGATTAGGGATTAGGGATTGCGATAAAATTAATCCTTAATCCTTAATCCCTAATCCTTAATTTTCCTATCTTTGCACTATAATTAATCAGATATAACTATGACAAACTTACTTTTATTAGGCTTTCTGCCCAGCGGTTCCGAATGGATAATTATTGCATTGGTCATCTTACTGTTGTTTGGTGGTAAGAAAATTCCCGAATTGATGCGTGGTTTGGGCAAAGGAGTGAAGAGCTTCAAGGATGGCGTGAATGAAGCCAAAGAAGAGATAAACAAGGCTCAGGAAGATTTGGATAAACCGGCTGAAAAGAAATAAAGGAACAAGGGTATTTACTATTTGACAATTTACTATTTACTATTTGATACTCTGAGAAGTTCAGGAGTATGGGTAGGCTTGTTGCCTTTTCCACAGCGCAGCCCAAATAGTAAATTGTCAAATAGTAAATCCCCACAGCGCAGCCCAAATAGTAAATAGTAAATTGTCAAATAGTAAATCCCTTTATGTCAGAAAAAGAACTAACCTTTTGGGACCACTTGGACGAGTTGCGCCGGGTGTTGTTTCGTGTACTCGGTGTGTGGTTTGTATTGGCTATCGGTTATTTTATTGCCATGCCTTATCTGTTTGACAATGTGATATTGGCTCCTTGCCATAACGACTTCATTTTCTATGACTTGCTGCGCTGGATAGGGCAGAGACTGGACTTGCAGGATGAATTCTTTACCCAGGAGTTTCATGTGAAGCTCGTCAATATCAATCTTGCCGCACCGTTCTTTGTCCACATGTCTACCGCTTTCTGGATGTCGGTGGTAACGGCTGCTCCTTATATTTTCTATGAAATCTGGCGCTTTGTAAGCCCTGCACTCTATCCAAACGAGCGTAAAGGGGTGAGGAAAGCGCTGGGTATAGGTACGGTGATGTTCTTTATCGGTGTGTTGCTGGGGTATTTTATGGTCTATCCGCTGACATTGCGTTTCCTTTCCACTTATCAATTGAGCGCAGCCATCGAGAATCAAATTTCCCTGAACTCGTACATCGACAATTTCATGATGTTGGTGCTTTGCATGGGACTGGCATTCGAACTGCCGCTGGTGACATGGCTGCTTTCCCTGCTGGGACTGGTGCACAAGACCTTTTTGCGGAAATACCGCCGTCATGCTGTTGTCATCATTGTTATTGCCTCGGCCATCATTACTCCGACCGGTGACCCGTTTACCTTGACAGTAGTGGCGGTGCCGCTTTATCTGCTCTATGAGTTGAGTATCCTGATGATAAAGGATAAAAAGACTGATGATGAAGCGGAAGAAGTGGAGACAGAGGAATGATGGATTGTGAAGTAAAGGAATATTTTAGTATATTGCTGGAAGCCTGCTACGTTGAGGAAATCTCCTTGGACGTGGCCTATCGGCAATTGCGCGAGTTGCTGGAGCGTTTGTGCCGTACACAGATGCCCGACGGCAGCTTGCAGATGACGGACCTTTCTGCACGTATCAGTTTCGTGGCTTCGAAGGTCGGACTTTCCACCGTGGAACAGAACCGTCTGCATACCTTCCGGCTGACCTCCAATGCTATTCTGAACCGCCAGGCGGAACCGCAACGTGAACAGTTGTTGCGTGATGCCAAGACACTGGCATTCTTTGTCAAGCGCTTGACGGGGGAGGAGATACCTGCCGAACTTTATCGCCTGCTACCTCGTGCGGATGCCACCTATATAGTGGCACCGCCCGCCCAAGAACGGATAAA
>OBKI01001107.1_pt1 | contig 13003 bp, 10 predicted proteins | sample 1519731 | NCBI WGS metagenome assembly OBKI01 (sample SAMN00265070, study PRJEB22529) | human gut metagenome
GTGTGCTCTTCCGATCTGCAACTGGCACTAGGCGGGTTGATCGTGGGTCTGCTTTCCCTGTTCACACCTGCAGTGTGGGGCAACGGCTATAGCACCGTACAATCCTTTTTAACCGCCCCACCACTGTTAATGATCATTGCCGGGATCTTCCTTTGTAAACTGTGTGCCGTGCTGGCGAGTAGCGGTTCCGGCGCACCCGGTGGTGTCTTTACACCGACGCTATTTATCGGTCTTGCCATTGGCATGTTGTATGGTCGTAGCCTGGGATTATGGTTCCCTGATGGCGAAGAAATTACGCTTTTACTCGGATTGACCGGGATGGCGACACTGTTGGCAGCAACCACGCACGCGCCGATTATGTCGACGTTGATGATATGTGAAATGACCGGGGAGTATCAGCTACTCCCCGGTTTATTGATTGCCTGCGTCATTGCGTCGGTAATTTCGCGGACGTTACACCGTGACTCTATCTACCGCCAGCACACTGCGCAGCATAGCTAAGCGGATGTATTGCCCCAGTTCTCGCTGTTCGGCGCGCGGCAGATAAGGCAGTTCACCAATGAGCGGTGCCGGAAGTTTTTTACCCAGCACATCAATGATTTCCGCATAATGCGCCAGTCCTGGGTTGATTCGGTTAGCCACCCAGCCAATGAGCGGCAGCCCGTCGTTGGCAATCGCCTGAGCTGTTAGCAGTGCATGGTTAATGCAACCTTCCTGAATACCGACAACCATCAACACCGGCAACTGTTCCTGCACCACCCATTCAGAGAGTGGACGCAAATCATTCATCAGACTGCGCCAGCCGCCAGTCCCTTCTACCACGACATGATCGACTTTATCGGTCAGGTTTGCCAGGCCGTTTGAAATGAGGGTGTAATTGATTGGGCAACTGTGCGCCACGCTACTTTCTTCTTCGCTTAACGCGATAGGATTAACTGCTTCATAAGGCAGTTCGATGGTTGAAACACTCTGCAACACCAGGGCATCTTTATTACGCAGCCCTTCGGGTGTCTCTTTGCTCCCCTTCGCTACGGGTTTATATCCCGCAACCGTTTTTCCCTGGGAGGCTAACGCTTGTAGCAATGCGCGGGAAACCACCGTTTTCCCTACAGAAGTGTCTGTACCGGTAATAAAGAAACGCTTCAGCATCACTAACTCCACCGTTATGCTTCACAAATATAAACCAGGAAAATAATTAACCTTGAAAGTCTAAGTTATGCTTTCCTGGCCCAAATTGAGATAGCGCAAATTTTGGTAGAACAGTTAAAAAATGTTAACCCTGCAACAGACGAATCAACAAAGAACCGTTATACATCGCGTCTTTTACCAGTGCAGCGCCTGCCATCGTGCCCTGGTTAGAAAACTGAGTACTCTCAACGCTGATGTGCTGACTATACGCAGGAAGGGCCTGCTGACGGATGCTGTCTGAGATGACCGGGAAGAGGATATCTGCCGCTTTACTTAACGGTGAGCCAATCAGTATTTTTTGTGGGTTAAATAAATTCACCATGATGGCAAGAATGCGCCCTACATGCGCGCCCACCCCGGTAATGATGTCTTTTGCCAGCAGATCGCCGCGCAATGCCGCCTGACACAATGAGTCCACGGTTAACGGTTGTCCATGTAACATCGAGCTCATGGATTGATTAAGACGCAGCTGTGCCAGCTCAAGAATACTGTCCACACTGGCGATGGTTTCGAGGCAGCCGTGATTCCCGCAATAACAGCGTTTCCCATACGGGTCGACCTGTGTGTGGCCTATTTCCACGAGACTACTGCTGCCTGCGTGTAGCAGATGACCATCGGTAATGACGCCCGCCCCCACGTTGTGATCGATAACCACCTGAATCACATCGCGCGCCCCGCGTGAGGCACCAAACAAGGCCTCTGCCATCGTCCATGCGCTGATATCATGCTGAATATAAACCGGTACGCCGGTATGCTGCTCCAGCGCCTCGCCGAGCGGCATCTCTTTTACATCCTCGTAGAACGGCATGCGATGTACAATACCATTTTCCGTATCAATAATTCCCGGCAAGGTTATGGCAATCGAAGTTAGACGCTCAAGTTTTTTCTGGTGGCGAATAAAAAACTGATCGATATGGGAAATGATACGATCCAGCAATGGCGAGTCATCTTTTAACGCCAGTTCCTGCGACTCTTCCACCACCAGTTTGCTGCTCAGATCGCGCAGAGCAAGGAAAATCTCCCCGCGACTAATGCGCAGAGAAAGATAGTGCCAGGCTTCAGTTTCAACCACCAGCCCCACCGCCGGACGGCCACGGTTCCCCGCTTCTTTGATTTCCAGCTCTTGCACCAGGTGTGCTTCGAGCATCTCACGGACAATTTTAGTGATACTGGCAGGAGCCAGTTGCGCCAGACGGGAAAGATCGATACGCGAGACTGGACCAAGCTGATCAATCAGGCGATAAACCGCGCCCGCGTTGGTCTGCTTTATTTGATCAATGTGCCCAGGCTGGTTTTCAGCAACCACCGCATACTCCCTATATTTTCGCGCTCCGAAATAATCTGTAGGCTATGGTGAAGCACTTCAATACGTGTCGTCAAATTTTTACTTAGGCATGTGATTAACAGCACATTTTTCGGGCTTTTTCGCTGAAATTTCCCTCACCTGAGAGCATTCAGCAGATGAATACGAAAGTTACGCGCAGCTGGACTTTGTTCATGATGTTTCGGCCAGACCAACCACATTTCAGAAACCGCATCCTCTTCTGCAATCGGCACCCAGCGCATTTCGTTGAGCTGAACACGTTTAAATGACGCAGGCAAAATTGAAACACCCAGACCGGCGGAAACCAGACCGATGATGGTCATTGCCTCGCCCACCTCCTGAGTGATGACGGGCGTCAAATGGTAACGTCGCATCAGCCCGAGAATATCGTCATACAGCCCTGTCCCGACGTGCGGATCAAAAAAGACGAAGGGTTCTTTCGCCAGTTCAGCCAGCGTTACATTCGGGTTATTTGCCAGGGGATGATCGTGCGGGATCATCGCCATAAGCGGTTCATGGACGATGACTGCGTGTTCAAGCGTCTCCGGTAACGCTGTGTTACGCAGCAATCCCATATCCAGCGTTCCTTCAATGAGCGGAGCGATTTGCTCACGAGTGTTCATTTCGCGGGTTTGTAAATGGACATCGGGATAATCACGGCGAAACAGCGATAACGTATCAGACACCGCCCGAATAAAAGGAGCGGACGAAGTAAAACCAATACGCAACTCCCCCGCTTCACCCTGATGCAGTCTTTCAGCGCGAGCGGCAGCGTCATCCACCATAGACAGGATTTGCCGACTATCTGCAAGAAACTGTTTTCCTGCTGCCGTCAGCAATACACTGCGATTGGTTCGTGCCAGCAGTCGGGCACCAATTTGTTGCTCCAGCGCCTGAATCTGCTGACTTAGAGGTGGTTGCGAAATATTCAGGCGGGCAGCGGCGCGCCCGAAATGCAGCTCTTCCGCAACAGCAACAAAGTAACGCAGATGACGAAGTTCAATATTCATATTTAAAACATCTTATTTGAGATTATTAATATATTAGACAGAACAATTCGATTTTCCTACCCTATGTATAAGCCTGATCCACAGGCATATTTAGCAAGGATTTCAAGTGAGCCGTACTACAACTGTTGATGGCGCTTCGGCAAGCGACACTGACAAGCAAAGCATTTCTCAGCCAAATCAATTTATTAAACGCGGTACGCCGCAATTTATGCGCGTCACCCTGGCGCTGTTCTCTGCCGGACTGGCAACCTTTGCACTTCTCTATTGTGTGCAGCCTATCCTTCCGGTGCTTTCGCAGGAGTTTGGCTTAACCCCCGCGAACAGTAGTATTTCACTGTCCATTTCCACGGCGGTGTTGGCTATTGGTTTGCTGTTTACTGGCCCCCTATCCGATGCCATTGGTCGCAAACCAGTGATGGTCACGGCGCTACTGTTGGCCTCCATTTGTACGTTACTTTCGACAATGATGACCAGCTGGCACGGCATTTTGATTATGCGCGCCTTGATTGGGCTTTCATTAAGTGGCGTGGCAGCTGTTGGCATGACTTATCTTAGCGAGGAAATCCACCCCAGTTTCGTGGCCTTTTCGATGGGGTTGTATATCAGCGGCAACTCAATTGGCGGCATGAGCGGACGCTTAATTAGTGGTGTCTTCACGGACTTTTTCAACTGGCGAATTGCTCTGGCGGCAATCGGTTGTTTCGCGCTAGCCTCGGCGTTGATGTTCTGGAAAATCCTTCCGGAATCACGCCATTTTCGCCCGACTTCGCTGCGCCCTAAGACGTTATTTATCAACTTTCGTCTGCACTGGCGTGACCGGGGATTACCGTTATTGTTCGCAGAAGGCTTTTTGCTGATGGGGTCGTTCGTCACGCTGTTTAATTACATCGGCTATCGGTTGATGCTTTCCCCCTGGCATGTCAGTCAGGCCGTGGTTGGCTTATTATCGCTGGCTTATTTGACCGGTACATGGAGCTCACCCAAAGCCGGAACCATGACCACCCGCTACGGGCGCGGTCCGGTGATGTTGTTTTCGACGGGGGTTATGCTGTTTGGTTTACTGATGACCTTATTCAACTCGCTGTGGCTGATCTTTGCCGGAATGTTACTCTTCTCAGCCGGATTCTTCGCAGCCCACTCAGTAGCCAGCAGCTGGATCGGCCCCCGCGCAAAACGCGCTAAAGGCCAGGCCTCCTCGCTGTATCTGTTCAGTTACTATCTGGGGTCGAGTATTGCCGGGACGCTGGGTGGTGTTTTCTGGCATAACTATGGCTGGAACGGCGTCGGCGCATTTATTGCTCTGATGCTGGTCATTGCTCTGCTGGTCGGGACGCGTTTGCATCGTCGTCTGCACGCCTGAAAAATAAGCCCGGACTGCGGTAACTACACGTCCGGACTTATTGCTTGCTCAAACCAACGTTAATAGCCATCCTAAAATAGACGAAGCGCCAGCCAATTCCCGCAGCGCGTCTAGCGTCATCAGGATTATAAGTACCCAAATAAACGGATTCATTTTGCTGTGTGTCATTTATTACTGATGCGCAGTTATTCTACCGCTTTGTAAGTAGTAAAATAGTTAACCCGATCAAGACTACTATTATTGGTAGCTAAATTTCCCTTAAGTCACAATACGTTATTATCAATGCTGTAATTTATTCAGCGTTTGTACATATCGTTACACGCTGAAACCAACCACTCACGGAAGTCTGCCATTCCCAGGGATATAGTTATTTCAACGGCCCCGCAGTGGGGTTAAATGAAAAAACAAATTGAGGGTATGACAATGAAAAAAGTATTAGCTCTGGTTGTTGCCGCTGCTATGGGTCTGTCTTCTACCGCCTTTGCTGCAGAGACTGCGACCACACCTGCTCCGACTGCGACGACCACCAAAGCAGCGCCGGCGAAAACTACACATCATAAAAAACAGCATAAAGCAGCACCTGCCCAGAAAGCGCAGGCGGCTAAAAAGCATCATAAAAATACGAAAGCTGAACAGAAAGCCCCTGAACAAAAAGCGCAGGCAGCGAAGAAACACGCCGGGAAACACAGCCATCAGCAACCGGCAAAACCTGCTGCACAACCCGCAGCGTAAGTTTTCAACAGTAATGCTGGCGCGCCCCCTCGCGCCTGAAAATTACGGTGCTAAGCGGGTAACGTTTAGCACCGCCTTTAGCGGAGGGTAGTATGGTGGGCCGTTATCGCTTTGAGTTCATTCTTATCATCCTTATTTTATGCGCACTGATTGCCGCCCGTTTTTATCTTTCCTGACTGTAGTTATCTGATTTTACTCCCACTTTCATCCCGTCCCGTCTATAGTATTTATGAGGGTTTGCTTTTAATAATCATAATTACCCACCAGAGTGTGATATGCGTACAACCATTGCTGTAGTGTTGGGTGCAATTAGTTTGACGTCTGCTTTTGTGTTTGCAGATAAACCAGACGTTGCCAAATCGGCAAACGATGAGGTCAGCACCCTGTTTTTTGGTCATGATGATCGTGTGCCAGTGAATGACACGACCCAATCACCGTGGGATGCGGTTGGGCAACTGGAAACGGCCAGCGGCAATTTATGTACGGCGACGCTGATTGCACCCAATCTGGCATTAACGGCAGGACACTGTTTATTGACACCTCCAAAGGGTAAAGCCGATAAAGCAGTGGCGCTGCGTTTTGTGTCAAATAAAGGTCTTTGGCGCTATGAGATCCACGACATAGAAGGCCGCGTTGATCCGACACTGGGAAAGCGGTTAAAAGCAGATGGGGATGGTTGGATTGTTCCTCCCGCAGCTGCACCATGGGACTTCGGCTTGATTGTGCTGCGTAATCCCCCTTCTGGCATTACACCGTTGCCGTTATTTGAGGGAGATAAAGCCGCGCTTACTGCCGCATTAAAATCGGCTGGTCGTAAAGTGACTCAGGCGGGATATCCTGAAGATCATCTCGATACGTTATACAGTCATCAAAACTGTGAAGTGACTGGCTGGGCGCAAACGTCGGTGATGTCACATCAGTGCGATACCTTGCCGGGTGACAGCGGTTCGCCTCTGATGTTGCATACCGATGACGGCTGGCAATTAATTGGGGTGCAAAGTTCGGCTCCTGCCGCGAAAGATCGCTGGCGCGCCGATAACCGGGCCATTTCTGTTACCGGTTTTCGCGACAAGCTGGATCAACTGTCGCAAAAATAATGTTCAAACGCTGCCCGACAGTGCGGGCAGCGTGTTCATCAGGCAAGTTTCACCATGATCATTCCAGCCAACAGCAAGACCAGGCCAATCCAGCCTTTACGATTTAACCGTTGACCAAACAAGATCCAACCTGCGGCTAACGTGGCGGCAATACCAAACCCGCCCCACAATGCATAAGCGACAGACAAGTCGATCCCTTTTACGGCCTGAGAAAGCGCACTAAAGGCAGCCAGCACCGCCGCCAGGGAGAGCAAGCCAAATATTTTGCGACGAAAGCCGTCAGAAAATTTCAAAAAGACGTTAGCAACGATTTCCAGCACGATTGCCAATGCCAGCCAGGCGGCGTGAACCCATTCAAACTGCGCCATGGTTCACCTCCAGTTCAGGTTTACGCGCTTTACGGGTACCTGATTTGATCAACACAATCCCGGCGACCAGGGTGGTTAACCCGGCAATTTTCATCAGCGATAAACTTTCGTCGAATAACAAAACGCTAAACAAGGTAATAAATAAAATACCGATACCTTCCCACAGCGCATAAGCTACGCCTAAGGCGATCTTTTTAACGGCGAAAGAGAGAAATATATACGACAGAGAAATCATCACCAGCATTAAAATAAAGCCGCCATTTCCCTCACTGACGCTCGCCCATTTCATTGACAGCGTACCGGTAATTTCTGTAGCAATAGCCAGGCCTAATAAAATCCAATAAATATACATTGTCCTTCTCCTGCAAGAGAATTATTTTAATTTTCGCTTAATTCAGCGAAACCAAAGTAAAGTGGTCAAGCCCCGCGCATAGGGCAAGCTTAGGCAGAAGAAAGGACTAAAGCGCGTTGCGCCAGTGCTGCTCACCTACGAGCAAGATAGTGGATGAGGTACGAAGATGGGTAAATGTTGAAAATAACGTCCTGAACAAATTGTCCATAATATTACAATTATCCGCAGTGTTGCTTCTCGTCATCGCGGATGATAATTGTCCTCGGTAGTTGAACACGCCTGATTTGTATCATAGCTTAAGAATTAACTCAAAATATTTTCACTTCTTTACCTGAGCGGTTTGATTTTCGTTATGATGACGGAGCGAAAAAGACATTATTATTAGCAAAGGAAGAAAAAACGGGGACAAGCATGGCAAAGCCGATCATCACGCTCAATGGCCTAAAAATCGTCATTATGTTGGGAATGCTGGTCATTATTCTCTGCGCTATCCGTTTTGCCGCCGAGATCATCGTGCCGTTTATTCTCGCATTATTTATTGCTGTTATTCTTAACCCGCTGGTGCAACACATGGTCCGCTGGCGTGTGCCGCGTGTACTGGCGGTGTCGATTTTGATGACCATCATCGTGATGGCGATGGTGTTGCTATTAGCTTATCTGGGTTCCGCGCTCAACGAGTTGACGCGGACGTTACCGCAATATCGCAACTCTATTATGACGCCGCTGCAAGCGCTTGAACCGTTGTTGCAACGCGTAGGGATTGACGTCTCAGTTGACCAGCTGGCGCATTATATTGATCCGAACGCGGCGATGACGTTGCTCACCAACTTATTGACGCAGTTATCTAATGCCATGTCATCAATATTTTTATTGCTGCTGACGGTGCTGTTTATGCTGCTCGAAGTGCCACAATTGCCCGGAAAATTTCAGCAAATGATGGCGCGTCCGGTTGAAGGGATGGCGGCGATTCAACGTGCGATTGACAGTGTTTCTCATTATCTGGTGCTGAAAACAGCCATCAGCATCATCACCGGCCTGGTCGCCTGGGCGATGCTCGCCGCACTCGATGTTCGCTTCGCTTTTGTCTGGGGATTGCTGGCCTTTGCGCTTAATTACATCCCGAATATTGGTTCAGTCCTCGCGGCAATCCCCCCTATCGCTCAGGTACTGGTGTTTAATGGCTTCTACGAAGCGTTGCTGGTGCTGGCGGGATATCTGCTGATTAATCTGGTCTTCGGCAATATTCTGGAGCCGCGTATCATGGGGCGTGGGCTGGGGCTTTCCACATTGGTGGTATTTTTGTCGTTGATTTTTTGGGGATGGTTGTTAGGACCGGTGGGTATGCTGCTTTCCGTGCCGTTGACAATTATTGTCAAAATTGCGCTTGAACAAACAGCGGGAGGTCAAAGCATCGCCGTTCTGTTAAGCGATCTCAATAAAGAGTGACGGCCTCAGCAGAGGCCGTTAGGGTTACAGAGCTTTCAGGATTGCATCCACGCTGGCTTTGGCGTCACCAAACAGCATGTGGGTGTTTTCCTTGAAGAACAGCGGGTTTTGCACACCAGCATAGCCAGTGTTCATCGAACGTTTAAAGACAATCACGTTCTGCGCTTTCCACACTTCCAGCACAGGCATACCAGCAATCGGACTCTTCGGATCATCCTGCGCCGCCGGGTTAACCGTATCGTTAGCACCAATCACCAGTACGGTATCGGTATCAGCAAAGTCATCATTGATCTCGTCCATTTCCAGCACGATGTCATACGGTACTTTTGCTTCAGCCAGCAATACGTTCATATGTCCAGGCAAACGCCCCGCGACCGGGTGGATACCGAAACGCACATTAATACCACGAGCGCGCAATTTCTCAGTAATTTCAGCGACAGGATATTGCGCCTGCGCAACTGCCATGCCGTACCCCGGAGTAATGATCACTGAATGGGAGTTTTTCAGCAGTTCCGCTGTCTCTTCTGCAGTGATTTCGCGGTGCTCGCCCACTTCCTGATCATCGCCAGTAGAAGAGCCGTCGGTGCCGAAACCACCCGCAATAACGCTGATAAAGGAACGGTTCATCGCCTTACACATAATGTAAGAAAGGATAGCCCCCGAAGAACCGACCAGCGCACCGGTCACAATCAGCAGGTCGTTGCTGAGCATAAAGCCCGCAGCCGCAGCCGCCCAGCCGGAGTACGAGTTCAGCATCGACACCACCACTGGCATATCTGCACCACCGATGGAGGCGACTAAATGCCAGCCGAATACCAGCGCAATGGCGGTCATTATTAGCAATGCCAGCACTTGCAGGCCGACGCTGTCCGTGCGAACAAATACAATCAGCAGCAGGAAGGAAACGACCAGAGCCGCCAGGTTCATTTTGTGACGGTTTGGCAGCATCAATGGTTTAGACGAAATCTTGCCACACAGTTTGCCGAACGCCACCACCGAACCCGTGAACGTTACCGCCCCGATGAAGATACCGAGGAACACTTCCGTCAGGTGAATATTGACCAGAATCGGTGCCATTCCCGCGTCATGATGCAGATAGCTGTTAAAGCCAACCAGCACTGCCGCCAGACCCACGAAGCTATGCAGGATCGCCACCAGTTCTGGCATTTCGGTCATTTCAACTTTCTTCGCCAGACGGATACCAATTGCCCCACCAATGACCATCGCCAGCAAGATCCAGCCAACATTACCCGTATCCGGTCCAAAAATGGTTGCGATTAACGCAATCGCCATCCCGGCGATACCGAAGTTGTTACCCTGGCGAGACGTTTCATGTTTCGAAAGACCGGCCAGACTGAAGATAAACAGGATCGCGGCAACAATGTATGCAGCTGTAACTAATCCTCCAGACATATGTTACCCCTTAATTTTTGCGGAACATTTTCAGCATGCGCTGAGTCACGGTGAAGCCACCGAAAATATTAATGCTGGCTATAAGCACCGCGATAAAACTAAGGAAGCTAACCCAGCCGCCCTGGCCAATCTGCAACAGTGCTCCGACAACAATAATCCCTGAAATCGCGTTGGTGACCGACATCAACGGTGTATGCAGCGCGTGCGATACATTCCACACCACGTAATAACCGACAACGCAGGCCAGCGCGAAAACGGTGAAGTGCCCAAGAAACTCTTTCGGCGCAACGCTTGCCAGCCAACCGAAAAGGATGATTGCCAGCGCCATCAACGCGTATTTACGCCACGGTGAGCAGGCACATTTTTCCTCAGCTTTCACTTCCGGTGCCGCTTTTTGTGCCGCCTGCGGCTGAGCTGATACCTGAATCGGCGGTGCCGGCCAGGTAATTTCGCCCGTACGGATCACGGTCACGCCGCGAATCACCACATCATCAAAATCAACAGTGATATTGCCGTCTTTCTCTTTGCACAACAGTTTCAGCAGATTAACGAGGTTAGTACCGTAAAGCTGTGAGGATTGCGTCGGCAGACGGCCCGGAAGATCGGTATAACCAATCACTTTGACACCATTTTCCGTAGTGAAGATTTCACCCGGCACGGTGTATTCACAGTTGCCACCGTTTTGGGCTGCCAGGTCGACAATCACACTGCCCGCCTTCATGGAGTCAACCATTTCACGGGTAATTAGCTTCGGCGCTGGTTTGCCTGGAATAAGCGCGGTGGTGACAATGATATCGACCTCTTTTGCCTGGGCGGCAAAGAGTTCCATTTCCGCTTTGATGAACGCGTCCGACATCACTTTGGCATAGCCATCGCCGCTGCCCGCTTCCTCTTTAAAATCCAGCTCGAGGAATTCCGCGCCCATACTTTGAACTTGTTCTTTCACTTCCGGGCGGGTGTCGAATGCACGCACAATCGCGCCGAGACTGTTTGCTGCGCCAATGGCGGCCAGACCTGCAACACCGGCACCAATCACCATCACTTTTGCCGGTGGCACTTTCCCGGCCGCAGTGATTTGCCCGGTAAAGAAGCGCCCAAATTCATGTGCCGCTTCAACAATGGCGCGATAACCGGCGATATTCGCCATCGAGCTTAGTGCGTCCAGCGATTGTGCGCGTGAGATACGCGGCACAGAGTCCATCGCCATCACGGTCACGTTACGTTCCGCAAGTTTTTGCATTAATTCCGGATTCTGCGCAGGCCAGATAAAACTCACCAGCGTTGTCCCAGGATTCAGTAACGTAATTTCATCATCTAACGGCGCATTGACCTTCAGAATGATCTCTGACTGCCAGACGCTATTCCCTTCTACAATTTCAGCGCCCGCTTGCACAAACGCTTTATCGTCAAAACTTGCCAGTTGACCCGCGCCGCTCTCTACCGCGACGGTAAAACCCAGTTTCAGCAGCTGTTCCACTGTTTTTGGCGTTGCTGCAACACGGGTTTCATTGGTTAACCGTTCTCTTGGTATGCCAATTCGCATGATATTCCCTTCCATCGGTTTTATTGATGATGGTTTGCCTGTGTCAGGAGCCACACAAGCCGCTCATGTACGAGCTAAATGTTACTCCGTTAAAATAAATTAGTAACAAACGCCCTATAACGTACTGAAAATTATGCCTGTGATCTAGCGCCAAAAATCAGTATTTCGGCGTGAACTCGCAAAATATTAACGATTCAGCCGTGATAGTGGGATAAACACCTTAGAACGCCGGATAAAGACTGATAATTGTCTTCGACGGTCGGGTAAAACGAGACATCGCCCCGGCACGAATCACTACTTAACATTAAATTAACTTATACAATTCAGTTGCTTCAGTAGTAATGATGCTGATACGGCTGTTTTTTAAGCATAGACGGTCATTTGAGCAGGATTAAAATTGGCTTAAGGAATGTGATATGAAAAATGACGCAGACAGTTACACCGTTTAAATGCAATAATCAGCCACGTTTCTCGTTAATAACAATACCAGTACCTGGTTTGCGCAAGGCGAAGGATTATTTTTATGAAGCTTAAGAACACCCTCCTGGCGTCGGCACTGCTTTCTGCTACGGCATTCTCCGTTAACGCAGCAACAGAACTGACACCGGAGCAAGCGGCAGCGGTTAAACCTTTTGACCGTGTAGTGGTTACCGGTCGTTTTAATGCTATTGGCGAAGCGGTGAAAGCCGTTTCTCGTCGCGCAGATAAAGAAGGTGCCGCCTCTTTTTATGTTGTCGACACTTCTGATTTTGGTAACAGCGGTAACTGGCGTGTGGTCGCTGACCTCTATAAAGCCGATGCTGAAAAAGCAGAAGAAACAAGTAATCGCGTAATTAACGGTGTTGTCGAACTGCCGAAAGATCAGGCTGTTCTGATTGAACCGTTTGACACGGTCACCGTCCAGGGCTTCTATCGTAGCCAGCCAGAAGTCAATGATGCCATCACCAAAGCGGCAAAAGCGAAAGGTGCCTACTCTTTCTACATCGTTCGTCAAATCGATGCCAACCAGGGCGGCAACCAGCGTATTACTGCATTCATCTATAAAAAAGATGCTAAGAAACGTATCGTCCAGAGCCCGGATGTGATCCCGGCAGATTCCGAAGCAGGACGTGCAGCTCTGGCTGCCGGTGGCGAAGCCGCGCCGAAAGTTGAGATCCCGCGTGGTGCGAC
>OBKI01001114.1_pt1 | contig 12915 bp, 10 predicted proteins | sample 1519731 | NCBI WGS metagenome assembly OBKI01 (sample SAMN00265070, study PRJEB22529) | human gut metagenome
TCTCTAGAATGAAAAAGTGCGGTCAATTTTGACCGCACTTTGTTTATCTGAAAAATAAGACATTACACTTCTTCTGCTGGGAAGACAAATGGATTTAATCCACTGCGTGCGAAGCCTTTTTCTTCCATTTCAATATCTAAGAAAATTGATGCTAAATCATCTGCTACCGCTTCAACATTCGGATCTTTTTCTTGGAACATGATTTTTAAATAGCTTTGGCAATCGCCACAGGTTTCAGCACGAACAAGAGCAAGCTCTTCATTTAATGACCACATTTCAAGATTTTTGTGCTCATTGCAGTTTGTGCATTGTGCGCGCACTAAATTCCACTCACTTTCACAGAGATTGCAGTGCAAATAGCGTAAACCTTGTGATGTGCCGATATGCACCACACTTGCAACAGGAGCAGAACCACAAACAGGGCAGTAATGTAGGTTATCTGTGCCTTCTTGGCGGCTGTTATGAGGAATTTGTTGAGCCAGTTGTAGCCAATAGAGAGAAAGCGCCGCCCAGATAAAGACAGCTTTATCGGTGCTCACCAAATTAAATTCTTGGCTTAAAAGATGGCTAGCCATTTCTTCAAGCTCTTTATCAGAGGCTTTTTCAAGATTTTCAATGGTAGCAAGAACCTGTTCATTTGCTTTTGGTTTAATGCTATGTAAAATTTCTTTGAGATATTCAATCCAAATGCTTGAGCGTTTAAATGTTTTAGTATTTAACGGTTCAAGTTCATCTAAATTATCGAAATGCTGTTTTTCTAATGGATTTTTTTCAAATACGCTTAATTGGCTTTCCACAACATCTGCAGCAAAGAGTAAATAATCAGCCAATGGATGATCTTTCGCTAATTCTCTTAAACGTTTTGCACGACGTTGATAAAGATTTTTAGGGTTAGCAAATAGCACAGGCGGAATATCGTATGAATTCGTTTTTTGTTTGATTTCGTCTGCAGATAAGATTTTGATACTCATAATAGTCTCTTAAGTATTGATAAGAAAAAGTGCGGTCATTTTAACCGCACTTTTTGATTTTAGCCATTGATACCTTTGAACAATGCTTTGGTTTTTACTTTTTTACCTTCAGCTTCATTTTTAAGGTCTTCTTCTAGCTTAGGAAGTACTTCGTCGTTATACCATTTAGGGTGGTGTTTTTTCGCCCAGCGAACGGTTACCCAACCTTCCACGATACCACGAATGGAGCCTTTCACCCAGAATGCCATGTACATGTGTACCAGGATACCGGTGAACAACATGAATGCACTTAAAGAGTGAAGTAAAATCGCAAAACGTAATACCGGGATAGAGAAGTAGTGCGAGAAAAATTGACGCCACATAATGATGCCGGTTACAAGCAAGGTAACCATCGCCAAGTTCAATGTCCAGAATAACATTTTTTGACCAAGGTTATACTTACCGTTATAAGCAACAGCGTGTTCATTTCCTTTCAATACTTCAAGCATGCCTTTTAACCAGCGGATATCGTTTTTCTCTGGAATGTTGTGATCCCAGTAAAGATAGCCAAGGAAAATAAAGGCAACAAACATAATGATACCGGTGAACGGGTGAATTGCTCGCGCCAGTTGCGGAGTACCTAAAATCTCAGTTAACCACGCAAAATCTGGGAAGAAGAAAGCCACACCAGTGAACATCGTCATAAAGAAGCAGATTACGAGTAGCCAGTGGCTAAAACGAGCAGGCGTTCTATGACGAATGATTCGAGTATCATTGCTAATCTCAATCTTACTCATCTTTGCCCCCTTTTCTATCTTCTTCTTCAAATTTTTCGTGATGATCTTCTACATCTTCTTCCACGTTTGGACCTACAGCTAAGTAGTGACCAATTTCAGCAAGTGCTAAACCACCCATTGCCACAGCGGCTACCGGTTTCAAGATATCTTTCCACACAGTGACGGTGAGGTCAATTTGTGGATCTTTAGGAAGACCGGAATAAAGCTCAGGTTTATCAGCATGATGTAATACATACATTACGTGTGTACCACCCACGCCTTCAGGGTCGTAGATACCTGCATTTTCGTAACCACGTGATTTTAAGTCAGCAACACGTTGTTCTGCGTAGAGTTTCATTTCTTCTTTAGAACCAAAACGAATTGCACCGGTTGGACATGTTTTCACGCAAGCCGGTTCTTGGCCTACAGAAACACGATCCACACAAAGGGTACATTTGTACACGCGGTTGTCGTCTGGGTTCATACGTGGAATGTTGAACGGACAACCTGCGATACAGTAACCACAACCGATACATTTATCAGATTGGAAATCCACGATACCGTTCGCATATTGGATGATTGCACCTGGTGCAGGACAAGCTTTTAAACAGCCTGGTTCTGAACAGTGCATACAACCATCTTTACGGATTAACCATTCTAAACGATCATTTTCTTCTACTTCGTTAAAGCGCATCACAGTCCATGCTTTTGCGTTGAGATCTACTGGGTTATCGTAGATCCCCACACATTTTGCATTGACGTCAGAACGGATATCATTCCACTCTGAACAGCCCACCTGACAGGCTTTACAACCGATACAGGTGGATACGTCGATTAATTTTGCTACTTCAACTTTATGATCTCGCGCTTGAGGTGCTGGCGTAAAACCAGACGTAGCGGAGACCTTGATAATGTCTTGCGATTGAACGCCTTGACCACTTCCTGCCATATTATGCCTCCGCCTTCTCGATATTTACCAAGAATGTTTTATATTCTGGTGTTTGTGTAACCGATTCACCCCAAGATGGTGATAAGGTATTGGTGGAGAAACCACGGTTACCTTTACCATTTAAGGCTTTCATATTCCAGTGAATTGGAAGACCTATATGGTGTACGGTACGTCCGTCGACTTCTAAATCTTTCAAACGTTTTGTTACTACTGCGACGGCTTTAATGTAGCCACGGCGAGAAGTAATTTTCACCATATCACCTTTTTGGATACCTTTTTCTGCCGCTAATTTTTCACCGATTTCCACGAATTGTTGTGGTTGAGCGATGATATTTAATGCAGATTGAGCCGTCCAACTGTGGAAGTGCTCGGTCAAACGATAAGTCGTTGCCACATATGGGAAGTCTTTATTTGAGCCGATAAATTCGCGGTCTTCTTTATAGATACGAACTGTTGGATCAGAGACTACACTTGGATGCAGTGGGTTAGTATCAATTGGGCTTTCAATTGGTTCATAGTGCTCAGGCACTGGACCACTTGTAATTTTATCTACTGCAAATAAACGGCCTACACCTTCTGCAGACATAATGAATGGACCTGCATCAGAACCTGGTGGTTGTGTACCATAGTCAGCCACATCATGCCAGTTCCAGTTTTTACCGTTCCATTTGATTAATTGACGGTGTTTATCCCAAGGATTACCGTTAATATCAAGTGAAGCACGGCTATAAAGGACACGGCGGTTTGCTGGCCATGCGAAGCCCCAACCTAATGTACAACCTAAACCTGAAGGGTCAGAATTGTCACGGTTTGCCATTTGGTTACCTTTTTCAGTCCATTGACCTACGTATATCCAGTTACCTGCAGAGGTTGTACCGTCATCACGTAAGTGAGCGAATCCGTTAAGTAATTGACCTTTCTTATAAACCACATTACCGTTTGCATCTAAAAGATCTTCAAGGGCATAACCATTTAATTCTTTTGCTAACTCTGTGGAGCTTGGTGCATGCGGTTGTGCATAGTTCCAAGTCATCGCTTCGAAAGATTCAATACCACGACCACTTTCTTTTTGATAAAGATGATGCATTTCTTCACGAATCATAGAAAGAATTTCAACATCTGGTAGTGCTTCACCTGGTTGGTCACAGCCTTTCCAGTGCCATTGTGCCCAACGACCAGAGTTAGCAATAGAGCCGTCTTCTTCTGCGAAACAAGTAGTTGGTAAACGGAATACTTCAGTTTGAATATCAGCTGGATTTACATCGTTTGATTCACCAAAGTTTTTCCAGAATTCAGAAGATTCAGTTTGAAGCGGATCCATTACGATTAAGAATTTCAATTTGCTCATACCTGCAACAGTTTTGTTTTTGTTCGGTAATGAGTTTAATACGTTGAAACCTTGTAAAATCCAACCGTTCAATTTGCCATCATTCATTAACTTAACATGAGTGATAGGATCGTATAAACGATCTGCTTTTGGTAAGAAATCGAAGCCCCAACCATTTTCTTTGGTTGCTTTATCACCATAGAACGTTTTCATCAAACTGACGAAGAATTTCGACGTATTACGATAGTAGTTTGTTTGGTTTGGTACGATATCTTTTGGCGTAATCGCATTAATGTATTGTTCGTAAGAGCTATCTTTGTCATTTGGTAGACGCATATAACCTGGTAAAGACATCGGCAATAAGCCCATATCAGTTGTACCTTGAACGTTTGAGTGTCCACGCAATGCATTAATACCACCGCCTGGCATACCCATGTTACCTAAGAGTAATTGGATCATTGCCATTGAGCGAATGTTTTGTGTACCAATTGTATGCTCAGTTAAACCTAACGCATATAAGTGCGTCATAGTTTTGTTTGGAGCAGAGGTTTTACCAATCTCTTCACAGATTTGTAAGAAGGTTTTTTGTTTGACGCCTGTGATACGCTCAACCATTTCTGGGGTATAGCGAGAGACGTGATCTTTCAAGATATTAATCACACAACGTGGATCTTGTAAGGTCATATCACGTTTAGCAAAACCATTTTCATCAAATTGGTAATTCCATTTTGATTTATCGTAAGCATGTTTTTCTTCATCAAAACCTACGAATAAACCATCTTCAAATTTGAAGCCTTCATCAATTAAGAATGAAGCATTGGTATAGTGTTTAACGTATTCGTGTTGGATTTGATTGGTTTCCAATAGGTAACGGATCACACCCATTAAGAATGCGATATCAGTACCAGAACGAATTGGCGCATGAAGGTCAGCTACAGACGCTGTACGGTTAAAGCGAGGATCAACTACGATGATTTTAGCACCGTTTTTCTTCGCTTCGATCGCCCAACGGAAGCCAACAGGGTGAGCTTCAGCAGGGTTACCGCCTTGAACGATAATAAGATTGGCGTTTTTGATGTCAACCCAGTTGTTTGTCATGGCACCGCGACCAAATGATGGAGCAAGACTTGCTACCGTTGGTCCGTGTCAAGTATTCGCTTGGTTACACATCGGCACTATGCCCATCATTCGAACCCATTTGTGGGTAAGAAGTGCGGCCTCATTACTCATAGCAGAGGCGGTCATAATACCTGTAGTTGTCCAACGGTTAACAGTTTTGCCACTTGCATCTTTTTCAACAAAGTTGGCATCACGGTCATCTTTTAGTAAGCGAGAAATACGTTTGATTGCATCTTTCCAAGAAATACGTTCCCACTTGTCAGAACCTGGTGCACGATATTCAGGATATAGTACGCGACTTTCACTATTAACATAGTCTAACGCACCTGCACCTTTCGGACATAACGCACCACGGCTTACCGGATGGTCTGGGTCACCTTCAAGGTGGAATAATTTAGAACGGGTATTGGTACCTGTGTGGCTGCTTAAGGAATCGTAAGGTTTACCTGTGCTATATAGCAACATACCACAGCTTACAGAACAATATGTACAGGTGTTACGGGATTCAAATGCCCGTAATAATTTGTACTCACGTGGTGCTGCTAAGACAGATGATGGTGCAAAGCCCAACATTGCCGCAGACGTCCCCGCCATACCACCTGCACAGATCTTAAAGAACTTACGTCTAGAGACCTGCATAATCACTCCTTCATAACGGCGAACCGTTAAGATATTTCGATAGTATAAATTCGTATAGATAATTTATTTGATTTCGTTAAAATAACGTATCAACCATTAAATCGGCTATAACAATGACCAATTTAAACAGGGATAATTTTAACTATTTTTTAACCTGAAATCTATAATCAAAACTTGTTATAATCGTTTCAAAACTTGAGCTAGATCACAAAATAAATATTTTTTGTTAAAAAATCGTAACATTTTTACTACAACCATTTTATTGGGAAAAAATAATGCACTGGATAATCCAAAAAACAATCAATTTTTTTAAAAAAACACCTGAAAATCTGACCGCACTTTTTATTGAAAAACAAGATAGTCTGGCTGCGGAAGTCCCTGTTTCACTTGTCTATAATGGTATTGCGCATACCGTCATGATGTGTTCTCCACAAGATTTAGAGGATTTTGCTTTAGGTTTTTCACTCGCGGAAGGCATTATTGAGAAAAAAGCGGATATTTATGGCATTGATGTGGTGGAAGTATGCAATGGTATTGAAGTGCAAATTGAATTATCTAGTCGCCAATTTGTGGCATTAAAAGATCATCGTCGAACATTAACAGGCAGAACAGGATGTGGCATTTGCGGCACAGAACAAATCTCACAAGTTTATAAAAAATTGCCAAAATTAGACCGCACTTTCCAATTTAATTTAAATTTATTAGATGGCTGTTTAGAACAATTACAAGCCAATCAAGAACTTGGGAAAGAAACAGGGGCTACACATGCTGCCGCCTTTTTTGATTTATCCGGCAATTTACTGGCGATTAGAGAGGATGTAGGGCGACATGTCGCGCTAGATAAATTAATCGGCTGGCATGCTAAACAAAATCAACCGCAAGGATTCGTACTTGTTTCGAGCCGAGCTAGTTATGAAATGGTTCAAAAATCGGTCGCTTGTGGCATCGAGTTACTTGTTGCGATTTCTGCCGCGACAGATCTTGCTGTCAATATGGCCGAACAACATAATCTTTCTCTTATCGGCTTTGCTCGCCCAGGAAAAGCCAATATCTATGCGGGAAAAGAGCGGTTGGTTTTAGCTTAGTTTTTATAGGGAATTCTAATCCTTTGATGATGTTTTCAGAAATTTTAACTGTAAAATTGGAATAATATGACAACCAATAAAATTAATATTGCACTTTGTGCAGATAAAAATTACCTAGAACCACTTGAAACTTTATTAAAATCTATTTGCTACCATAACTCTCAGGTGCATATCTATATTATTCATACCGACATTCCAGAAGATTGGTTGATTACTCAAGCTCAAAATCTCGCGAAGTTTAACAATCACCTTTCACCTATTTGGTTAAATGAGGCTAATCCAGATATTCAACGTTTAAACCAAAAAATAATGCCCAATTCATTAGCTATCAATGAAATCATAAAACAACTGCCTAATAAATTAAAACATGTTAATGAACTCACTTATGCACGATTCTTAATCCCAGAGTTAATTCAAGAAGAGCGAGTGCTTTATTTAGATAGCGATATCGTTGTTAATGCCTCTTTAACTGATTTATTCAATATTGATATGAGAGATCACCCTATTGCTGCAGTTGAAGATTATTTTTTATCAAATAAAAAAATATCCCATTCGTATAAGATGGATATTCCTGCAGAATTGAAATCCTGTATTTCTTACAAAGGAGAGGAAATTTTTAAACCATATTTTAATGCAGGTGTAATACTATGGAATTTAGTGAAATGTCGCCAAGAAAATATAGCTTATAACTTACTATTAGCTGCATCATATTATCAAGGGGTGATATATGCTGATCAAGATATTTTGAATTTTGTCTTTTTTAAACGATGGGTGATGCTTGATGCCCGTTGTAATGTGCAAACAAACTATGGATTTACATTTTTGCCACTAGTAACTGAATCTCCATGGATTATTCACTATATAACAGATAGAAAGCCTTGGATACCTGAATATAAAGATGAAACAATTTTCCATCCTGTTTATCATCATTATAAGAATCTAACTTGGCAAAATATTCAAGAGTATTGTTTATCTAAGAATTAATAAAAACAAGTGCGGTCAAAAAACATCATGATTTTTGACCGCACTTTTTTTATTCCGTTTATTCTTTTGGTGATTTCCCCTCTAAGAGCACTTCAGAAACCCAACGTTGAGTCAGGCGTTTGCCTTCTTGATCTGTACCAAATTTCATAAAATCAATATCCACCAGTTTTAATTTGCTAGCCGGTAGGAAACCTGGTGCAGGTTCTGCATGGATATTGGTTGGAAGTTGATAAGAATCCGATTCTCTCCACGGAATTTCTTGTGCTTCTTTGCTTAGCACAAAATCCATAAACAGTTTAGCATTATCAAGGTTTCTAGCTCCTTTAATGATGCTTGCCCCGCCTAAAGAATAGCCTACGCCTTCGCATGGTAGAATACCTTCAACGGGCGCACCGTTTTTCTTCTCACGTGGGTAAACCAACATAAAACCTAAATCAATCGCCACGGTACCGTTAGCCAAATAGTTGCTTGCAAGGCCTGTTTTGGTATGTTGCATTAGATTGGGTTCTAGTTTTTTCAGATAGTCAAAGGCTTTTTCTTCTCCCCATAATGTGGAAAAAGTACTGATAAGTGAGTAGCCCGTGCCGGAAACACGGGGATCTGGGTATTGAATTTGCCCTTGATATTCTGGTTTTATTAGATCTGCATAGCATTTTGGTGCAGGAATATTCAGTTCCTTTAATTTCTTAGTATTTACCCCAATACCAAGTTCCATTAAGTAAATAACAGAAGTGAAATTACCGCGTTGCTCCATTAAAGATTTAAATTGCGGCATGATGTCTTTTTGTAATGGGGAACGATAGGATTCAAGTAAGCCTAATTCAGCCGCTTGAAGATGTGGCTCAATCGTGCCGCCAAACCAGAAATCAGCTTGTGGGTTTTCTTTTTCAGCTTTAATTTTGCCTAATACGACGCCTGTACTATTACGCACAAATTGTGCATCTACATTGTATTTTTTACTAAAGGCTTGAGTGACTTTTTCGCATACAACGTTTTGTACGCTGCAATAGACAGTAAGTTTTCCTTCAGCCTGTGCATGAGACGTGAAGGCGAGAGCCGCAAGGGTAGAAAGTGCGGTTAATTTTAGTGTTGTTTTAATTGACATTGTGTCTCCTTTAACTTCGTCAATATTTAGTAATTATTTGATATTGCTAATATAAAGGGGAGGAGTAAATTTGTAAATATCAGGTTGTTTAAAAATATAATTCCCACTATAATCCCTGTAAATTTAACCAGATTAAAATAAGAGCGATGGATATTTCAGAATTACTTGATGGCTTGAATGATAAACAACGTGAAGCAGTGGCTGCAACGCTTGGCAATTACCTTGTGCTTGCTGGTGCAGGAAGTGGTAAAACTCGTGTATTGACTCATCGTATTGCTTGGTTGATTGCCGTAGAAAATATTTCTGAAGGCAGCATTATGGCGGTAACCTTTACTAATAAAGCCGCTGCTGAAATGCGCCATCGTATTCAAGATACCTTATCCAAACATGCTCAATCGAATCTATTTGGTATGTGGATTGGGACATTCCATAGCATTGCCCATCGATTATTACGCGCTCACTATTTAGATGTGAACTTGCCACAAGACTTCCAAATTTTGGATTCTGAAGACCAACTTCGTTTAGTAAAACGCTTAATGAAATTGCACAATTATGACGATAAAGCATTTCCACCAAAACAAGCGTGTTGGTATATCAATAATAAAAAAGATGAAGGTCTAAGACCGCAAGATATTAATGATTTTGGTGATCGCCAGGAAAAAGAGTGGATTAAGATTTATCAAATTTATCAAGATACTTGTGATCGTGCGGGATTGGTGGATTTTGCTGAATTGTTAATTCGTGCGTATGAATTATTTGCTAAAAAGCCCGTAATTTTACAACGCTATCAGCAACGTTTTCAGCACATTTTGGTGGATGAGTTTCAAGATACCAATAAAATCCAATATGCCTGGATCAAAATTCTTGCGGGTAATACGGGTAAAGTGATGATTGTGGGCGATGATGACCAATCCATTTATGGTTGGCGTGGTGCGCAAGTCGAAAATATTCAAAAATTCCTAAAAGAGTTCAATGCTGAAACCATTCGTTTGGAACAAAATTATCGTTCTACTGGCAATATTTTGAAAAGTGCCAACCAACTTATTTCGAATAATAGTGATCGCCTCGGTAAGAATTTATGGACTGACGGTGAAATGGGTGAGCCAGTGGGTATTTATGCGGCATTTAATGAGTTAGATGAAGCTAAATTTGTGGCGTCTCAGATCCAAAATTGGGTAGATGACGGTGGGAAATTAGATGATTGTGCTGTTTTATATCGTAGTAATAGCCAATCTCGTGTCATTGAAGAAGCCTTGATTCGTTGCCAAATTCCTTATCGGATTTATGGCGGGATGCGATTCTTCGAACGCCAAGAAATTAAAGATGCGTTGGCATATTTACGTTTAATTAATAATCGTCAAGATGATGCCGCGTTTGAACGTGTGATTAATACGCCTACGCGTGGTGTTGGCGATCGTACTTTAGATGTGTTACGAAATTTAACCCGTGAACGTCAAATAACCTTATGGCAAGCAGTGCAAGTGGCCACACAAGAAAATATGCTAACGGGACGTGCTTCAACCGCATTACTTCGTTTCCAAGAGTTGATTAATTCTTTGCAGGTTGATACAGCCGAAATGCCATTGTTTGCACAGACTGATTTCGTGATTAAACATTCAGGCTTATACGATATGTATAAACAGGAAAAAGGCGAGAAAGGTGAAGTGCGTATTGAAAACTTAGAAGAATTGGTGACGGCAACCCGAGAATTTATCAAATCTGATGACGCAGAGGATATGACCGATCTTACCGCCTTTTTAACTCATGCTTCTTTAGAGGCGGGAGAAGAGCAGGCTTCGCCGCATCAATCTTGTGTGGAAATGATGACTTTACACTCTGCAAAAGGCTTGGAATTCCCGCGCGTATTTATGGTGGGGGTAGAAGAGGGCGTATTCCCAAGTTTCCGTTCATTTGAAGAGCCTAGTCGTTTGGAGGAAGAACGCCGTCTTGCTTATGTGGGCATTACTCGAGCGAAGCAAAAACTCACCATTTGTTATGCTGAAAGCCGTCGTGTTTATACGAAAGAAGAACGTCATTTGCCTTCGCGATTTATCACAGAATTGCCATCAGAGTGTATTCAAGAAATCCGTTTGCGCGGAACGGTGACTCGAGCATTAAACCAAGCGAAAGTAGGGAGTTTAAGCACGAGTTTGCCAGAAAATGAATGGAAAATGGGGCAAAAAGTGAAACATGAAAAGTTTGGTTTTGGCACCGTTATAAACGTTGAAGGTTCAGACAATAACACCCGTTTACAAATTGCTTTCCAAGCTCAAGGCATTAAGTGGCTGATTGCGCATTTGGCAAAATTAGAAAAAGTGCGGTAGAATCGGGAGAATTTTATTGCAACGAGTATGAATACTAGTGTTCATATTCAATATGCCAGTGCGAAAACGTTCGAAGAAACGACCGCACTTTTATCATGTGGGAAGTAGATGTTTAAATTTATTTTAAAACGTATTTTAATGGTGATTCCTACCTTTATCGCCATTACTTTTGTGACTTTTGCTCTCATTCATTTTATTCCAGGCGATCCTGTGGAAATTATGATGGGAGAGCGAGGTTTAACGCCAGAAGTTCATCAACAAATGATGAAACAACTTGGTCTCGATTTACCGTTGTATCAGCAATATTTCAATTATATTGGTAATGTAATACAAGGCGATTTTGGTGAATCATTCCGCACCCAACAACCTGTCCTGAGAGAGTTTTTCACACTTTTTCCTGCTACCTTTGAATTGGCTTTCTTTGCACTATTTTGGTCATTAATTGCCGGCATTACGCTAGGAACGATTGCAGCCGTTAAGAAAGATAGCTGGATTTCTCATACCGTGACGGCTATGTCATTAACGGGTTATTCCATGCCAATTTTCTGGTGGGGATTAATTTTGATCTTATATGTTTCACCTTGGTTAGACTTACCACAAGGGGGACGTTTAGAAGATAGCTTCTGGATCGATACACCAACGGGATTTATGTTAATCGATACTTGGCTTTCAGGCGTACCTGGCGCCTTTTGGAATGCAATTAAGTCATTGATTCTACCAGCTATTGTGTTAGGTACCATTCCACTTGCGGTAATTACCCGAATGACACGTTCTTCGATGTTGGAAGTGTTAGGTGAAGATTATATTCGTACCGCAAAAGCGAAAGGCTTAAGTTATACCCGAATTGTGATTGTACATGCGCTACGTAATGCGCTTATCCCTGTTGTGACCGTGGTGGGCTTGATTGTAGGACAGCTATTATCCGGTGCAGTTTTAACCGAAACAATTTTCTCATGGCCGGGGATTGGTAAATGGATTATTGATGCGATTTCCAATCGTGATTATCCTGTCTTACAAGGCGCTGTGTTGATTATCGCTACAATTATTATTGTGGTGAATTTAACGATCGATTTACTTTATGGCGTGGTAAACCCACGTATTCGCCATCAATAAGGAGCCTTATTAATGACGGAACAAACTTTACCTATTGAAACCTTCGCACCTCGCACACCGCTGCAGGAGTTTTGGTTTTATTTCAAACAAAATAAAGGAGCAGTGATTGGGCTCACTTTTATCCTTGCTGTGGCATTAATCAGTATTTTTGCCCCTTGGATAGCACCTTTTGATCCTATCGAACAAAATCGTTCAGCTTTATTGTTACCGCCAGCTTGGTATGAAGGTGGTAATTCCGCTTATTTGCTCGGTACTGATGACATTGGTCGAGATATTCTTTCTCGCATTATTTATGGTACGCGCATTTCTGTTTTTGCAGGTTTCATTATTGTCATTCTATCTTGCATTTTAGGAACGAGCCTAGGTTTGCTTGCCGGTTATTATGGTGGCGCATTGGATACATTAATTGTTCGTTTTATTGACATTATGTTGGCTATCCCAAACTTGCTTTTAACCATTGTGGTGGTATCAATCTTAGAGCCCTCTTTAACCAATGCGACGTTGGCGATTGCCGTGGAGATCGGAAGAGCGTCGTGTAGGGAAA
>OBKI01001135.1_pt1 | contig 12680 bp, 7 predicted proteins | sample 1519731 | NCBI WGS metagenome assembly OBKI01 (sample SAMN00265070, study PRJEB22529) | human gut metagenome
TTCCGATCTACAGGTTGTGACACAGCATGGTTGGCTTACGATGACAGAATTCACAGATTTGATCACGATTTCCCAGATGACACCTGGGCCGATTGCAATCAATGCGGCAACATTTGTCGGCAGCAAGATTGCGGGAGTTCCGGGATCTGTTGCGGCGACCTGTGGGTGCATTCTGCCGTCTTGTATTATCGTAACTTTGATCGCATGGTTTTATTTAAGATATAAGAAAATGAAAATGTTCCAGAGCGTGCTGGAATCCTTAAGACCGGCAGTTGTCGCACTGATCGCCTCCGCAGGTATCGCAATTCTGCACACTGCATTTTGGACAGATGGAATTGTGCAGTTTGCGGCGACAAAATGGTTTATGGTGGTGATCTTCGGAATCTGTCTGTTACTGCTTCGTAAGACAAAACTGAATCCGGTGGTTGTGATGATGCTTGCCGGAGTGATGAACGTGGCAGTAAGATATGCAGCCGGATAAAATAGCGAATCCATGCAGGTTCCGGTAAAGAAATGTGAATAGGTGAAAAATATGCAGACTTATGTGGAAAACATTTCAAAGTTCATGGTATATTGTGAATAACTTTCATGGTATACTGTACATACGTTGTAAAAATAAGAACAGGAGAGCGAAATGAGCGAACAGAACAATCAAAATATTCAGGAATCACAGACACCGCACAAGCGTCGTGTGAGGTATAAAGGAAAATACCCGAAGAAATTCGAGGAGAAATATAAAGAGTTACAGCCGGAGAAATACAAGGATACAATCGCGCATGTAATCCAGAAGGGAAATACTCCTGCCGGAATGCACATTTCCATCATGGTAAATGAGATCCTTGATTTTCTGAAAATCCAGCCGGGTGAGACAGGATTTGACGCGACACTCGGATACGGTGGACATACGAAAGCAATGCTGGAATGTCTGAAAGGTGAGGGGCACATCTATGCAACAGATGTTGACCCGGAAGAGTCTGCAAAGACAAGAAAACGTCTGGCAGATCAGGGATTCGGAGAAGACATTTTAAGTATCCGTCTGCAGAATTTCTGCACGATCGATGAGATTGCAAAAGAAGTTGGAGGATTTGATTTTATCCTTGCGGACCTTGGAGTTTCCTCTATGCAGATCGACAATCCGAAGAGAGGATTTTCTTTCAAAGTTGACGGACCGCTGGATCTGCGACTGAACCAGGAGAAGGGAATCAGCGCAGCAGAGCGCCTTGATAACATTTCCGAGGAAGAGCTTGCCGGAATGCTTTACGAGAATTCAGATGAGCCATACTGCGAAGAGCTGGCGAAAGCGATCACAACAGAGATCCGCAAGGGCAATCGCATTGATACAACAACAAAGCTTAGAAATGTCATCGAGAAGACTTTAGATTTCCTTCCAAATAATAAAGAAAAGAAGGACATTATCAAAAAGACTTGCCAGAGAACATTCCAGGCACTTCGTATTGATGTCAATAATGAGTTCGAAGTGCTGTATGAATTCATGGAGAAACTCCCGGGAGCACTAAAACCGGGCGGAAGAGTAGCAATTCTTACATTCCATTCCGGAGAGGACAAGCTTGTAAAAAAAGCACTCAAAGCAGGATACAAAGAAGGAATCTATTCCGAATATGCAAGGGATGTTGTACGTCCGTCAGCGCAGGAATGTGCACAGAACGGAAGAGCAAGATCTACGAAGATGCGCTGGGCCGTGAAGGCGGAATAGTTGACTTCAATATAATGAAATGTTATAGTTAGTCAGAAATAATAGCGTTCGGTGCTGTTTGATCAGGGAATATATTTCCATATCCTGATCGAAACAGGTAAAAGGGAAACAGGTGCAAGACCTGTACGAACTCGTCACTGTGAGCAGAGATGCGGTCTTCTTAGAAATTAGATTTCAGAAGACCGCTCCTATATAGACAAGTGTGGAGAGTCCACACATCCACTGGGAGACCGGGAAGGTGTTCTGTATAGAAGATCTGTAAGTCAGGAAACCTGCCGGCCGTTGGTGCGGGGAATATACGAATTCCAGATCACGAGTAATTGATTGTACCGAAAGAACCATTCTTACTGTTCGCATTACGTGTGACCAGCAATCATTCATTTGATTCAAGATAATTCTATCCATTTTCCGTATTTTATAATTCACAACTTAAGAGGAGACAAAAAAGAAATGAAAAATAAGAGCAGATGGCTTGCGCTTATGCTGACAGGTTCTATGATGATTTCACCATTGTCTTATACAAGAACATATGCGGCAGAAAATGAGCAGCAGTATGAGACAAATTTACAGGAAACTGATGAGGTGGAAGAAGCTGATCTAGATAAGAAACAAGATGAGAGTCAGACAGAAGACGCAGGAAATGTTAAAGAAGATAAAGGGAATGACGATTTAACAAAAGAAGATCAGACAGAGGAATCTGATAAAGTTGATAATTCTTCGGATAAATCAGATAATCAGAATTCAATCGAAGCAGAAACAAAACCAAATTTAGAGAATAACTCAGAAAATAATTCAGAAAATAACTTAGAAAATAACTCAGAAGAGAAAGATACAGAAACCACCGGGAAAAATCCAGGCACAACTGTCTCAGATCAGGTTGCGGACGAAAAAACTGATAACAAGGATACACAGATAAAAGATGAGACAGGCAAGTCAGAACCTTCTACGGATTCTAACGATTCTACGAATACTCCGGAACCGGAACTTCCGCCACTGCAGGAGGCTCCTTCTGTAACTGGAGAATCTGTGAAAGTAGTAAAAGAAGACGCTGAAGAGTTCAAGATGTTCAAGGTCAGTGAATCAACAGTTGTTGAAAAGGATGGCGAACTTGATATTACGATCAAGACAAACAACACAGGATTTGATGCGCTATATCTTGGTTCAAAAGATGACTTGTTGAAAGCATCTGTTATAGAAGGAACAAAGGATGAAGAAGGTGCATGGACATTTCATTTCAATGTTTCGAAAGAAAAAGCAGGCCAGATAATTCCGGTATCTTTGAGAAAGTCAAAAGATCAGACCTGGTATGACAAACAGTACTTATGGATGTACATTCCGAATCCGGGAGAAACTTCAACACCGGATCCGGCACCAACGCCAACACCGACACCGGAAGCAACAGTAGCAAACGGAATCTACAGTATGGACGTAACTTCCAGTTCTTCCATGTTTAAAGTAGTGGATTGTATTCTGACAGCAAAAGACGGAAAAATGAGTGCCGTGCTTACATTAAGCGGAACCGGTTACGGCTATCTGTATATGGGAACAAAGGAAGAGGCTGCAAGCGCAGATCAGTCATCCTGGATTCCATATCAGGTGAATGAAGAAGGAAAATATACTTATACTGTTCCGGTAGAAGCGTTGGATAAGGAAATCGCAGTAGCAGCATATTCCATTAAAAAAGGAATCTGGTATGACAGAATGCTGACTTTCCAGTCAGAGACAATGAAGAAGATTGCCGATCTTAATTCCACAGACTCAGAGAATAAAGGTGATTCCGGAAATACAGGAAACAACGGAAACACAGGAAATTCCGGAACTACTGGTGGTTCCAATAATACTGGTAATACAGGAACGAACAATTCTGCTTTCCCAGGTGGTTCTGTATCTGGAACTAATTCAGGAAAAACAGATGGAAATGACGGAAAAGCAGATAATGTATCAAAATACGAATCCGATACAAGTGGTTCTACTTCTCATGTAGACAGTGGAACAACACTGAAAGACGGTGTATACACTCCGGATCGTTTTACCTGGTCCGGTGGAACAGGTAAGGTTCAGATTACTTGTAATAAAGTGACGATCCAGAATGGACAGGCTTATGCAACACTCGTGTTCAGCAGTGATCATTATCAGTATGTGAAAGCGAACGGAAATAAGTATTACACAACAAAGGGCGGCGGGTCAGCGACAGTTGTTATCCCGGTTGCATTGAATCAGAACAATAAGATTATTGGAATGACAGATAAAATGTCTGTCGCACATGAGATAGAATATACGATTTTCATTTATCTTGCAGCGGCGAATGGAGGAACATCTGCAAACGGAACAGATGCTTCAACAAGCAGTAACCAGAAGCTGGATGAAAAAGCACCTGAAATCATAGGTTTGGAATATCAGTCAGAGACAAAGCTTGACTATGCAGAATATTTCAAGATTTATCATTATGATCAGGGGATTGTACTTCTTGAAATCGATATGACGAAGGACACAGCAAGAGACCCTGAAAAAGCAGAGGAAACAAAGTCTGAAAATGAGAAGTCTGCAGAAGATAAAGAGAAGTCTTCCAAGAAGAAAGTAGCTTCTGTTACAATCAATAGATCAGAAGATTCTAAGAACTCAGATGCAGAAAGCAAAGTAGATGCTTCTGCCGAGGAATCCGCAGCTTCGGATAACAACGGCACAAGCGAACAGGAACTGGCAGCAGAGCTTTACAAGGGAAATGTTGTGAAATATCTGATCGTTCCGGAGGATGTGGAAGTTCCGGTTGGTCTTGAGCAGGATATGATCATTGTGAAAAAACCGACAGATCATACTTATGCAGAGTCTGATGAGATTCTGAATATGATGAAAGATCTCGATCTTCTTGACAATGTTGCGGCAGTTGGAATGAAGAGCAAAGACTGTACAGTATCCGAGATTGCTGATAAGATGAAAGCAAAAGACGGAGAGAAGAATGCTGAAGTTGCATATGCAGGAACAGCGGACAAGCTGAAGTTGAAGAACCTTGTGAAGAGTGAAGTGAATCTTGCTTTGTTTACAGGAGATATTCTTCCAAGAGAAGATTCTGAGGAAAATGCAGCGAAAGATACTGACAAAATAGCAGATAAAGACAGTAAAGATACAAAAGAGACTCTGACAGTAGAAGAGAAGACGGAACAGTTCGAAGAGCTGACAGAAAAGCTTGCAATGCTTGGTATTCCGGTTTTTGTTGATCGTTCTTCCGAGGAAAAGACAGAACTTGGAAAGCAGGAGTGGATCAAGGTTTACGGTGTTCTCTACGGATGTGAAGAGCTGACGAACGAGAAGTTTGATGCGGCAGTAGCAGCGGCAGAGAAATAGGAGAGAAAAATAGAATGAAGATAAGAAGATGCAGAATCACAGCGTTAATGCTTTCAGCTGCACTTCTGCTCGGAGGCTGCGGTTCTACCGCAGCCTCCGGTGGAAACAGCGGTAATAATTCAGCAGGTACAGATGTAACAAAGGATAAGACCAAAGATGCAGCCGACAAGACAAAAAAAGCACCGGAAATCGAAGGGCTTACCTATGAATCTACAATGGATCTGACTTACGCGACAGAATTCGATGTATACTATTATAAGGATGGATATAAGTTGATCGATGTCCATGAAGACAAGCAATATCTGATCGTTCAGGAAGGTGAAGAAGAACCGGAAAATCTGGCGGATGATATTGTTGTGATCCAGCAGCCGACAGAGAATATTTATATGGCGGCGACAGCATCCATGTCTCTGTTTGATGCAATCGGCGGAATTGACAAGGTAAAATTCTCCGGACTTGAGGCTTCCGGCTGGTATGTAGAGAGTGCAAAGGAAGCAATGGAATCCGGAGCGATGACATTTGCGGGAAAATACAGCGAACCGGATTATGAGACTCTCGTTGACGGAGACTGTGATCTGGCAATCGAATCAACGATGATCCTTCATACACCGAAGGTACAGGAAATGATCGAAGATCTTGGGATTCCGGTATTTGTAGACTACTCCAGTTATGAGTCACATCCGCTTGGAAGAACCGAGTGGATCAAGCTTTATGGGGCGCTTCTGAATAAAGAGAAAGAAGCGGATACATTTTTTGACCAGCAGGCTCATGTGATCGAGGAACTGAAAGGATTCGAAAACACGGAAAAGACGGTTGCTTATTTCTATGTGAGTACAGATGGTTCAATCGTTGTGAGAAAATCTGACGATTATATTCCGTCAATGATCGAAATCGCAGGTGGAAGATATGCGTTCAAAGATCTGAAGAATCCGGACAGCAACGCACCATCTGTTAAACTGACGATGGAGGAATTCTATGCGACTGCTGTAGATGCAGATTATCTGATCTACAACGGGACGATCGACGGACAGATAAATAGTATCAGTGAGTTGGAAGCAAAGAATGAATTGTTCTCTGAATTCAAGGCGGTGAAAGACGGAAATGTCTGGTATACCGGAAAGAACTTATATCAGGCAACAGATACAGTCGGAGAGCTGATCAAAGATATGCATCTGATGCTGACAGACGGTGATGCATCTCAGATGACATTTCTTGAAAAGATGGAGTAGAAGAATGGAGCAGACAAGTTTTCATCAGGAAAATTTCAGACGGCGTACAAGATACACAGCGGTATTTCTGATTCTTGCAGCAGTATTTTGTGTTGTGACAGTGCTAAATATCAATACCGGAAATGTTCATATTCCGGTGCCTAAGATTCTGCGCATTCTCTTTCTGAAAGAAGGAGCGGCGACAGAGTACAATATTATATGGAAGATCCGTCTTCCGAGAATTCTGATGGCAGCGCTGCTTGGTGGTGCATTGTCTCTTTCAGGCTTTTTGCTGCAGACATTTTTTTCTAATCCTATTGCCGGACCTTTCGTTCTCGGAATTTCTTCCGGAGCGAAAATGGTCGTGGCACTTACAATGATCGTGTATTTGAAATATATCGGAAGATTTTCTTCGTATACACTGATTCTTGCAGCATTTATCGGGTCGCTGATCTCGACGGGATTTATCCTTCTGATGTCGAAAAAAGTGCAGCATATGGCGTCTCTTCTTGTCGGGGGGATCATGATCGGATATATCTGTTCGGCTATCACGGATTTTGTTGTGACATTTGCGGATGATTCTGATATTGTGAATCTGCATGGATGGTCACAGGGAAGTTTTTCCGGAATGAGCTGGAGCAATATTCGTGTGGCAGCAGTGGTTGTCGGACTTGCGGTGCTGTTTACATTTTTCCTGTCCAAACCAATCAGTGCATATCAATTGGGAGAAGCATATGCGCAGAGCATGGGAGTCAACATCAAGACATTTCGCGTGATTTTGATCTTGCTTTCCAGTATTCTGTCAGCGTGTGTGACAGCATTTGCGGGACCGATTTCCTTTGTGGGAATCGCAGTTCCGTTTCTTGCAAGGAAGGCATTTGGAACGTCAAAACCGATCGTGGTCATACCGGGAACGTTCTTTATGGGAGCTGTGTTCTGTATGATCTGTGACTTGATTGCACGAATGGCACTGGCACCGGTAGAATTGAATATCAGTACGGTGACTTCTATTCTGGGTGCACCGATCGTTATCTATATGATGATACCGAAGGGAGGAAGAAAATAAGATGGCAGATTATTATTTTCAAATGAAAGACCTGTCGGTAGGTTATAATGGAAACTCCCTGATCCGTGATATTAATATCGGGATCAACAAGGGGGAGATCGTGACTTTGATCGGACCGAATGGTTCAGGAAAGTCAACGATTTTAAAAAGTATTACAAGACAGCTGAAAGTCGTTGGAGGAAATGTATTTTTTGACGATACTTCTCTTCTGAAACTGCCGTACAAAGAGCTTGCGTCTAAGATGGCGGTCGTGTTGACGGATCGGATCAAGACAGAGTTGATGACTTGTCATGATATTGTGGCGACCGGACGCTATCCTTACACAGGACGACTTGGGATTCTGACGCAGGAAGATGAATGTCTGGTGGAAGAGGCGATGCAGGCGGTGCATGCACAGGAGCTCGGCAACCGTGATTTTAATGCGATTAGTGACGGACAGAAGCAGCGCGTTCTGCTGGCGAGAGCAATCTGTCAGGACCCGGATGTGATCGTTTTAGATGAGCCGACTTCATTTCTGGATGTAAAATATAAGTTGGAGCTGTTGTCTATCCTTGAGCGGATGGCAAGGCAGAAGAAGATTACGGTGATTATGTCTCTTCATGAAATCGATCTGGCACAGAAGATTTCAGATAAGATCATCTGTGTCAAAGGCGAGACGATTTCACATTACGGAAGTCCGGAAGAAGTATTTACAGAAGAAATCATTCGCGAATTGTATGGAATCAATAATGGATATTTTGACCCGCTTTTTGGAAGTATTGAACTTCCTGCGCCGGAGGGTGAGCCGGAAGTGTTCGTGATCTCTTCCGGCGGAACCGGAATCCCGGTTTACCGAAGACTTCAGAAGGAGCACATCCCGTTTGCGGCAGGTATTTTATATGAAAATGATATGGATTACCGGCTGGCAAGATTACTTGCGGCAGAAGTGATCACGGAAGAACCGTTTGAGGAGATTCGGGAAGAAACGCTTCAGAAAGCATTTGAGACAATAGGGAAATGTAAGCGTGTGATCAATGCCGGAGTGAAGATCGGAACATGGAATATAGGGATTGAGAGATTGCTTGAAAGAGCAGAAATAGAAGGGAAATTATAAAAACGTATAAAAATGAGCCGAGATAGCATTTTAAATGTGTTTTAAAAAGCGCTGTCAACGCTCTTTTTTGTTGCTATTCATGATTGTGAATGGTAGAATAGAACAGTATAGGCTATAAAAAAGATGGGAAAATAGCAGTACAGACTGTTATGTGATGGGAGGCAATTTATGAGTAACAATGGACAATCAGCAAAGAGAGCAAGCTTCTCGGGTAAAATCGGATATGTGCTTGCTGTTGCAGGCTCAGCAGTCGGCCTGGGAAATATCTGGAGATTCCCGTATCTGGCTGCGAAATATGGAGGGGGAATCTTCCTTCTCGTTTATCTGATTCTGACCGTATCTTTTGGATATGTTCTGATCATGTCAGAGACAGCACTTGGAAGAATGACAAGAAAAAGTCCGGTTGGAGCTTTTCAGACATTTGGTAAGACAAAATCATTTAAGATCGGCGGATGGCTCAATGCAATAATCCCTATGCTGATCGTGCCGTATTATAGTTCGATCGGTGGCTGGGTTATCAAGTACCTTGCAGAGTATTTGAAAGGAAATGTGCAGACTGTTGCACAGGACGGATATTTTACAGAATTTATTTCAGATTCTTTTCAGGTAGAAGCATGGTTCATCGTGTTTTCTATTCTTGTATTCTGCGTTATCCTGGCAGGAGTTGAGAATGGTGTAGAGCGAGTATCTAAGATTATGATGCCAATCCTTGTTATCCTTGCGGTTATCGTAGCAATTTATTCTGTAACAAGACCGGGAGCAATTGAAGGTGTGAAGTACTTCCTGATTCCGAATCCGAAGCACTTCTCAGCAATGACGGTTGTTGCGGCAATGGGACAGATGTTCTACTCCCTGTCAATCGCGATGGGAATTTTGTATACATATGGTTCTTATATTGGTAAAGACGTTGATCTTGAGAAGAGTACAACACAGGTTGAGATTTTCGATACAGCAATCGCAATGCTCGCAGGACTTATGATCATTCCGGCTGTATTTGCATTCTCCGGTGGTAATCCGGATGACCTGCAGGCAGGACCGTCTCTGATGTTCATCACACTTCCGAAGGTATTCGCAAGTATGGGCGTTGGAAGGCTGGCTGGTATCCTGTTCTTCATATTGGTACTTCTTGCAGCAGTGACAAGTGCAATCTCACTTCTGGAGACAAGCGTATCTACATTCCAGGATGAACTTCACTGGAGCAGACCGAAATGCTGTATCCTTATGGCTGCTGTTATGCTTATAATCGGAACCTTATCTTCTATGGGATATGGAGTATTGAGCTTTATTCAGATTTTCGGAATGGCATGTCTGGACTTCTTTGACTTCCTGACAAATTCAGTGATGATGCCACTTGCAGCACTTGCAACATGCTTCTTGATCGTTCGTACCGTTGGATTTGACAAGATTGCAAGGGAGATTGAGCAGTCATCTGCATTTAAGAGAAAGAAATTATACATGTTCTTTATGAAATATCTGGCACCGATCTGCCTGATTATTATATTATTAAGTTCTATTGCAAATGTATTGGGAATTATTTCTATGTAATGGAAAATGCTTGTTAAAATAGACAAGTAATCTTGCTGTAAATCTACCTGCATGGTATAATATGACTAGACTTGTAAAGTTTAGAAACAGTTCAGCCATACAACGAAGTGGTCATAAACTGACAGTCTTACGTTGTATGGCTGAATTGCAATAATTTTACATTTTAAGTAAATGATAGGAGTGATTAAGATGTATCAGGAAGAGTATAAGCGCTGGATGGCAGCAGACCTGGAAGACGCAGATCTGATGCCGGAGTTAACTAAAATCGAGGGAAATGATGACGAGATCAAGGAGCGTTTCGCAGTTGCTCTGAAGTTTGGAACAGCCGGACTTCGTGGTGTACTTGGAGCAGGAACGAATAGAATGAATATCTATGTTGTTCGTCAGGCTACACAGGGACTCGCTAACTGGGTAAAGACACAGGGCGGTACACAGACAGTAGCAATCAGTTACGACAGCCGTCTCAAGAGTGATGTGTTTGCGAAGACAGCAGCAGGAGTTCTTGCAGCGAACGGAATTAAAGTAAGAATCTACGATGCTCTGATGCCGGTGCCGGCACTTTCCTTTGCAACACGCTATTATAACTGTAACGCAGGTGTTATGGTAACAGCATCCCACAACCCGGCGAAGTATAACGGATATAAGGCATACGGACCGGATGGATGCCAGATGACAGATGATGCAGCAGCAATCGTATATGAAGAGATCCAGAAGACAGATGTACTTACAGGTGCGAAGTATATGTCCTTCGCTCAGGGAGTTAAAGAAGGTCTGATCCGTTTCGTAGGAGATGACTGTAAGGATGCACTGTATGAGGCAATCGAGTCCCGTCAGGTTCGTCCGGGTCTGTGTAAGAGTGCAGGACTTAAGCTTGTATACAGCCCACTGAATGGATCTGGATTAGTACCGGTAACACGTGTACTTAAAGACATCGGAATCACAGATGTAACAATCGTACCGGAGCAGGAGTATCCGAATGGATATTTCACAACATGCAGCTACCCGAACCCAGAGATCTTTGCAGCACTTGAGCTGGGACTGAATCTTGCGAAAGAGACAGGCGCAGACCTCATGCTTGCAACAGACCCAGATGCAGACCGTGTAGGAATCGCTATGAAGTGCCCGGACGGATCTTACGAGCTCGTTTCAGGAAATGAAGTCGGAGTTCTTCTTCTTGACTACATTGCAGCAGGACGTATCGAGAAAGGCACAATGCCTGAGAAACCGGTAGCAGTGAAATCTCTCGTATCTACACCACTTGCAGATGCAGTTGCAGAGCATTACGGAGTAGAGCTTCGTAACGTACTGACAGGATTCAAATGGATCGGAGATCAGATTGCGAACCTCGAGGCAGCAGGAGAAGTTGACCGTTTTATCTTCGGATTTGAAGAGAGCTACGGATACCTTGCAGGACCTTATGTACGTGATAAAGATGCAATCATCGGATCTATGCTGATCTGTGAGATGGCCGCTTACTACAGAAGCATCGGAAGCTCACTGAAACAGAGACTGGAAGAGATCTACGCACAGTACGGACGTTATCTCAACAAGATCGATAGCTTTGAATTCCCGGGACTGAGCGGAATGGATAAGATGTCAGGAATCATGGAAAATCTTCGTAAGAATCCTCTGGAAGAGATCGCAGGATACAAAGTAGCCAGCGTGATCGATTACGAGAAGACAGAAGAAACAGGACTTCCGAAGGCTAACGTACTTGTTTACAAACTGGAGAACAACGAGACAGTAATCGTTCGTCCATCCGGAACAGAGCCGAAGATCAAGATCTACTACACAACACTTGGTAAAGATCTTGCAGAGGCAGAAGCTGAGAAAGAGAAGCTTGCAGAAGCACTGAAACCTATTATGGAGTAATAGAAGATGGGAAAGGGGATCAGATATCTGGTCTCCTTTTTCACTGTCGCAAAAAATAAGTAGTAAATATGTAGCATATATGTTAAAATCAATACATTACAGTAAAGTAATAAAGTGATTAGAGAATGAAACAGATGGAGGAATATTACGATGTATATAACATGTCTTGATGTAGAGGGAGTACTTGTACCGGAGATCTGGATTGCATTCGCAGAGGCGAGTGGAATTCCGGAACTCAAGAAGACAACAAGAGACGAACCTGACTATGATAAACTGATGAATTGGAGACTTGGAATTCTGAAAGAGCATGGTCTCGGACTGAAAGAGATCCAGGAGACAATCGCAAAGATCGATCCGCTTCCGGGAGCGAGAGAGTTCTTAGATGAGCTCCGCACATTTAGCCAGGTAATCCTGATCAGTGATACATTTACACAGTTTGCGACACCGCTGATGGAGAAACTCGGATGGCCGACACTGTTCTGCAACAGTCTGGAAGTAGCTGAGGACGGCGAGATCACAGGATTCAAGATGCGCGTAGAGCAGTCTAAACTGAGTACTGTGAAAGCACTGCAGTCTATCGGATTCGACACGATCGCAAGTGGAGATTCCTACAATGACCTTGGCATGATCCAGGCAAGTAAGGCAGGATTCTTGTTCCGCAGCACAGAGCAGATCAAAGCAGATCATCCGGAACTTCCGGCATATGAGACTTATGATGAGCTTCTGACAGCGATTAAAGACGCGATGAAATAGAGGATGAAAATACGAAAAAGCATCTGCACAGCCTGAATTGGCCGGTTGCAGATGTTTTTTATATATTAGGAAAGTCCTTTCCTAATA
>OBKI01001156.1_pt1 | contig 12472 bp, 9 predicted proteins | sample 1519731 | NCBI WGS metagenome assembly OBKI01 (sample SAMN00265070, study PRJEB22529) | human gut metagenome
AATTTACTTCGTGTCCCCTTGCTAAAGCTGCTTCTTCCACGGCATGACCGGCGGCGTTATGTCCTTCTCCTGTGTTGCAGGATAAAATCAGAATTTTCACAAAAAATCCCCTTTCCGAACTTTTCTTTCGTATAGAACATCTTAATATATTTGCAATAAAATAGCAACTTTTCATAAAATTTTATAACCAAAAACGAAACATTTTATAAAAAATTGCTTGTATTTCTGGCAGTATAAATTTATAATAAAAAAGTGTTTTTTAAAACAGAGGGCAGTAAATAGAAAGAAGGGTATTAAGATGAAAAAAATAGAAGAATATGTAAGAAGTATACCGGATTTTCCAGAGCCGGGAATTATTTTCAGAGATATTACTTCCGTATTGCAGGATGCAGACGGACTTCAGCTTGCAATAGATTCCATGATCAAGCTTTTAGATGGTGTGGACTTTGATGTAGTTGCCGGTACAGAATCCAGAGGATTCATTTTCGGAGTACCAATTGCTTACGAAATGCATAAACCGTTTGTACCGGTTCGTAAAAAAGGAAAATTACCATGTGAGACCATTTCACAGTCTTATGATTTAGAGTATGGACAGGCTACCATTGAGATGCACAAGGATTCCATCAAACCGGGGCAGAAGGTTGTTTTAGTAGATGACTTAATCGCAACCGGCGGAACCATTGAAGCTGCTATCAAATTAGTAGAGCAGCTTGGCGGAGAAGTAGTTAAGGTCATTTTCTTAATGGAACTGGCTGGATTAAAGGGAAGAGAGCGTTTGAAGGGTTATGATGTTGCTTCTGTAATTACATATGAGGGAAAATAATTTACAGAAGAGAAGTTTAACATGACTTATTGCCAGAGAGACTGGCTTTAGGTATAAAAAACAATTTGGAGGAAGAAAAATGTTAGAGAAAATGTTCAAATTCAAAGAGAACAACACTAACGTCAAGACAGAAGTAATTGCAGGTCTTACCACATTTATGACAATGGCTTACATCCTGGCAGTTAACCCGAACCTGTTATCTGCTGCTGGTATGGATCCTACTGCAGTTTTGATTGCAACCTGTCTTGCATCCTTTATCGGAACACTTGCAATGGCTTTGATGGCTAATTATCCATTTGCATTAGCTCCTGGTATGGGATTGAATGCATATTTCGCATTTACAGTATGTGGAAATATGGGTTATGACTGGAGAGTCGCATTAATGGCAGTGTTCATTGAAGGTATCATCTTTATCGTACTTTCACTGACCAACGTACGTGAGGCAATTTTCAATGCCATTCCTGCTACACTGAAAAAAGGTGTAAGTGCCGGTATTGGTTTGTTTATCGCTTTCATCGGTTTACAGGGTGCTCACATTGTTGTTGACAACAGCTCTACTTTATTATCTTATGTTAAATTTACAGAGAACTGGCATACAGAAGGAATCTGTGCTTTACTTGCACTGATTGGTTTACTTCTTACCATTATCTTATATGTAAAGAATGTAAAAGGTTCCATCCTTATCGGAATCCTTGCTACATGGATTCTTGGTATGATCTGCCAGGCAGCAGGTATCTATCAGATTGATGCAGAAGCTGGATTCTATTCTTTATATCCTACATTTGCAATGACAGACTTCACCAAAATCGGAGAAACCTTTGGACAGTGTTTCAAAGCTGACTTTACCGGTGTAGGTATTGTTAACTTTATCGTAGTATTATTATCCTTCTTATTTGTAGATATGTTTGATACTATCGGAACCTTAATCGGTGTTTCTGATAAAGCTGGTATGTTAGACAAAGAAGGAAAGCTTCCAAGAGTTAAAAATGCGTTATTAGCTGACGCTATCGCAACATCCGCTGGTGCTGTTCTTGGTACTTCTACAACCACAACTTTCGTAGAGAGTTCTGCTGGTGTAGGTGCAGGTGCCAGAACCGGTTTTGCATCTGTTGTAACCGGATTCATGTTCCTGATTGCAATCTTATTTGCACCAATCTTTACAGCAATCCCAGGATTTGCTACCGCTCCTGCATTAATCTTTGTTGGATTCCTTATGGTATCTGCAATCGTTAAGATTGACTTCAACGATGTTACAGAAGCAGCTCCTGCATACCTTTGCTTAATTGCTATGCCTCTTATGTACAGCATTGCAGAAGGTATCGCAATCGGTGTTATCTCTTACGTTATCATCAATTTAATCTGTGGTAAAGCTAAGAAAATTACTCCGCTGATGTATATTCTTGCAGTATTATTCATTTGTAAGTATATCTTCCTGTAAGAGGAGATTAAATTAAATAAAACAATTTGAAGCAGACATTTATTACCATTTAAGGTGGTGATTTATGTCTGCTTTTTTTGCACAAAAAACTTCCGAAGAACATTTGGCATCATTGAAATCCCCTTCTCGTCAAAATCCACAAATTCAGGAAACCAATTTTGGTAATTCAGTTTCTTGTAACGGAAATCCCAAGGTGTTACAATTAAGGAAACCGAAAAACAAAAAGTAGTTTCCACAGAGAACAGGGGTAGTGAACATGGAATTGAGAGAGAAAATATTGCAGGGCACGATGCAGGCATTTAACCAGAAGGGATTGAAATTTACCATGGATGATATCGCCCACATTCTTGGTATCAGCAAGAAAACGATTTATCAGGTATTTGCAGATAAAGAGGCGTTATTTCTTGCCATGGTGGATTATCTGTTTGACTGCATCAAGGAAAGTGAACGGGAAGTTATGGCAGACGAAAGCCTTGGCACTTTAGAAAAAATACGGAAAATCTTAGGGGTAATGCCGGAGAGTTATAAGGAAATTGATTTCCGGCAGATGTATTTATTAAAAGATAAATTTCCGGAAATCTATCATCAGGTGGAACTTCGGTTAGAGACCGGCTGGGAGACCACCATTGCGTTATTGGAACAGGGCATGGAGGAAGGCGTAATCCGCCGCATCAACATACCTGTTTTAAAGATGATGCTGGAAGCCTCCTTAGAGCAGTTCTTCCAGAGAGACATCCTGATTCAGAGCAAACTTTCCTATGGAGAAGCATTAGAAGAAGTAGTGAATATTCTGGTGGATGGAATTACTACGAGGCAATAGACATGTGCGAATAGAAATACATGAATAGAAAGGCACCGGTAGAAAGAGCGAGGAAAAGGTATGAGAGAAAAATACTATTTGGACAATGACTGGTATTTCAGTGAGAAATGGGAAGCAGCACAAAGTAACGCAGAATATGACGAAGCAGTGATGCAGAGCGTGCGGATTCCCCATACGGTAAAGGAACTGCCCTTTCACTATTTTGATGAGCATGCGTATCAGATGGTAAGCGGCTACCGCAGACACCTTTTGGCGAAGAAAGAGTGGGAAGGAAAAGTAGTGCGGCTGACCTTTGAAGGAGCTGCCCATGACAGTGAAGTCTATGTAAATGGAAAGAAAGCAGGGGCACACCACTGCGGATATACGGCATTTACCATTGATATTTCAGCACTGCTTCATTATGGGGAAGATAATATCATTGCGGTGCGGGTAGACAGCAATGAGAATCTGAATGTTCCGCCCTTTGGATTTGTCATTGATTATATGACTTACGGTGGAATTTACCGGGATGTGTACCTTGAGATAAATGAGGAAAGCTATCTTGCAGATGTATTTTTAAAACCACAGGTGGAGCTGGAAACGAAGAAGGGAACACTGCTATCGGAAATCACGCTGGCAGGAAACGAAGAAAACCTGTTGCTGCGGCAGAACATCCGGAAAAAAGGTGAAGAGGAATACCGTCTGGCTGGAGAGGAAACGCTTGCTGAAATTCCTACGCAGGAGGGAAAGAAAACACTTGCATTTCCGGCAGGAATCGTATCCCTATGGGAGGTAGAGAATCCGGCATTGTATGAAGTAAAGACCCAGCTTGTAACCGGGAATCCGGTAAATAAAGATGCAGCAGGCGGAGGCATGAAAACCGGGCAGGTCATAATTGACGAGGTTGTAACAACGGTGGGCTTCCGCCAGGCAGTATTCCAAAAAGATGGCTTTTACTTAAATGGGCAGAAGCTTAAGATCCGTGGACTGAACCGTCACCAGAGTTATCCTTATGTGGGTTATGCCATGCCGGCTTCCATACAGAGGATGGATGCGGAAGTATTAAAGAAAGAGTTAGGGCTGAATGCAGTGCGGACATCCCATTATCCGCAGTCCCAGGAATTTATAAACCGGTGCGATGAGCTGGGGCTTATGGTATTTACCGAGATTCCGGGCTGGCAGCATATCGGCGATGAAGCATGGAAAGCGCAGGCTGTGGAAAATGTAAAAGACATGGTGATACAGTACCGCAACCATCCATCCATTATTCTCTGGGGAGTGCGGATTAATGAATCGCAGGATGATGATGAATTTTACCGCCGCACCAATGCAATAGCACATAAGTTAGATGATACCAGACAGACTGGTGGTGTGCGGGCACATAAAAAGAGCAGTCTTTTGGAGGATGTATATACCTATAATGATTTTGTACACAATGGTCTGAACAAAGGCTGTGAGCATAAGAAGAATGTGACATCCGATATAGAAAAACCGTATCTTATCACGGAATATAACGGACATATGTATTCCACCAAATCCTTCGACTGGGAAGAACATCGTATGTGGCATGCACTCCGCCACGCCAGTGTACTGGATGCAGTAGCAGGAGAAGAGGACATTGCCGGAAGCTTCGGATGGTGTATGGCAGATTATAATACACATAAAGATTTCGGTAGTGGAGACAGAATTTGCTATCACGGAGTCTTAGACATGTTCCGTAATCCGAAAATGGCGGCAGATGTGTATGCCTGCCAGCAGGAAGAAAGACCGGTATTAGCCTTAAGTTCAACGATGGATATTGGAGAACATCCAGCCTGCAACCGGGGCGAGACTTATATTTTTACCAATGCAGACAGTGTTAAAATGTACAAAAATGACCGGTTTACCAAGGAATATAAGAAAACGGATTCTCCATATAAGAATCTGAAACATGGTCCGGTTCCAATTGATGATTACATTGGAAATGCCATCGAAGAGGGAGAGGATTTCGCACCGAAACAGGCTGCAATGGTAAAAGAAGTTTTGAATCTGGCGGCACGCTATGGCATGAATCATCTGCCGAAAAGAGCATATTATCTGGCGGCAAAACTGATGCTTTTTTATCATATGAAGATGGAGGATGCGGTTGCACTTTATAACAAGTATGTCGGGGACTGGGGCGGACAATCCATGGTATATAAGTTAGAAGCCATAAAGGATGGTAAGGTGGTCAAAACTTTAGTAAGGGAGCCGGTACAGAAGGTGCAGTATCAGATTACGGTCAGCAGTCAGAAATTAAAAGAAACACATACCTATGATGTGGCTGCGGTAAGAATACAGGCAGTGGATGAAAATGGAAATCTGTTGCCATATTTTCAGGAGCCAGTGCAGCTAAAATGTGAGGGAGCATTAGAACTCATCGGACCGGACATCATCAGCCTGCAGGGCGGTATGGGTGGCACTTATGTAAAGACCATAGGAAAGACCGGAAGCGGAAAACTTATGATAAGCAACCGCCAGGCAGGAACCAGAGAAATTACATTTGAAATAGAATAAGGGAGTATAACGATAAGGAGGGTATCTATGAAGGAAAAATCAAGGGAAATCTTCGGAAACAAAATGCCGCAGAAGGTGTACCGGAAAGCGGTAAAGAGTAAGAAGAAGTTTCAAAAGAAATTCGGGGATGACAGCAAGGTGGATTATCCGGTGGTGTTAAAAGAAAATGCACATATCGGAGATTCCCTTGGTGTTGTGGATGTGCTGCTGCCGGAGCAGAAAGAGGCTTCGAAACTGGAATTTGACAAAGAGAAGGGAATCATTGTAGGAAATATCCGTATGGGATTTGGACATTACCGGATTTCCATGGCAATTGCATCCGCAGCAAAATCCATGGGCTACACACCATACTGGATGGACTTAAATTCCTATCCTAGGACTACCTGCACGAAGGTCATTGGCGCACAGAATGATTTGTATTCTCTGGGTTCTAGACTTTCCGGTAAGAGTAAGCTCTTTAATAAACTGGTGTGGGAGCCAATGAATTATGAAGGGTTCCGGAAGCTTTCCTATAATGCTTCTGACCAGAAAAATGCAGAGCTTATGGCTCCGGTTTACCGGAATGTACCAAAAGAAATTCCGGTGGTAGCAACCCATGTGTGGCCGGCACAGGCAGCTATACATGCCGGCATGAAATATGTAGTCAATGCGATTCCGGATAACTGGCCGATGGCATTGCATTTATCCGAAGGAAGCCTTCATACAGTTCAGACTCATTATGCGTATCAGGGCTATCGGATTTTAAATGGCATGCAGGGAAAAGATGTCTTAAATCCTATGCCGGAAAAAGATCTTATATACACGGGACATTATATTGACCATGAGCTGGTAAGCAATATTGAAGCAGACTGCGAAGCGAGAATTAAAAGAAAGCAGGAGAAGAAAACGATGCGTTTCTTATTAACCATCGGCGGAGCAGGAGCCCAGAGAGAAATTTTTGCAGCTATTATCAGATATCTGATGCCGGCAATCCGGGAAGGCAGGGCAGCACTTTATGTCAATGTAGGAGATTACCGGAATGTCTGGGAAGAATTATTACAGGAAATTCCGGGACTTAAAAATGCAGCAACGGAGCATTTTGATGACTGGGAGAATACAAGGCAGTTTGCCGAAGCTGCACTGGATGGGGAAGTAACCGGAGTCCATAGCTTCTATCATAAGAATATTTTCGAAGCAGTGTACTGCACGAATCTTTTGATGCGAAGCTGTGATGTGCTGGTGACAAAGCCAAGCGAACTGGCATTTTATCCGGTGCCGAAGCTCTTTATCAAAAGAGTGGGTGGACATGAACAGTGGGGTGCCATCCATTCCGCAGAGATTGGGGACGGTACCCTGGAATGCCGTGATATTCCACATACCTTGCAGATGCTGGAATTATTCCAAAGCTCAGACCATCTGCTTACCGATATGTGTGAAGCAATTATGGAAAATAAGAAACAGGGGATTTACGATGGCGCATACAGGGTAGTGGAACTGGCAATGGGCTTACGAAAAGGAGGAGAAGGACAATGAGATTAACAATAAAAGAAAAAGTGGCATATGGCCTTGGTGCAGTTGGCAAAGACATGGTATACATGCTTTCTGCAAGTTACATTTTATATTACTATCAGGATATTTTGAATGTCAGTGCCATTGCGATGGGAATTATCCTGATGGCAGCAAGAGTATTTGATGCATTTAATGATCCGATTATGGGAATTATCGTAGCCAAGACGAGAACCCGCTGGGGTAAGTTCCGTCCGTGGCTTTTGATTGGAACCATAACCAATGCAGTAATCTTATATCTGATGTTTGCAGCACCACCTGCATTAGATGGCAGCGGACTGGTTGCCTATGCAGCAGTAACCTATGTGCTGTGGGGTGTTACTTATACCATGATGGACATTCCATTTTGGTCTATGATTCCGGCATTTACCGAAGGTGGAAAAGAAAGAGAGGGACTTTCTACTCTTGCCCGTTCCTGCGCAGGCGTGGGTTCCGCACTGATTACCATTATCACGGTAAAATGCGTGGTTTTATTAGGCCAGGGCAATGAGCGTGCCGGTTTTAAATGGTTTGCGTTAATCATTGCAGTATTATTTGTGATTTTTATTACTATTACCTGTATGAGCATCAAGGAAAAATCTACCGTAAATGTGGACTCTCCATCGGTGGGACAGATGTTTAAAGCATTGTTACAGAATGACCAGGCAATGACCGTTGTTATTACGATAGTGCTGATTAACTGCTCTCTTTATATTACTTCAAACCTTTTGATTTATTTTTTCAAATATGATTTTGGCGGGGACGCGTGGTATAACAGCTATACTTTATTCAATACCTTTGGTGGTGGAATCCAGATTATTTCCATGATGATATTCTTCCCACTGCTGCGTAAATTCTTAAGTGTCTTGAAGGTATTTTATGTAAGCTTTGTTATGGCAATCGCAGGTTATGGTGTATTATTTATACTGACACTGACAAATATGTCAAACTTATTGTTATTATTTATTCCGTCATTCTTTATCTTTACAGCCTTTGGAATGCTGACGGTACTTACCACCGTATTTCTTGCAAATACCGTGGACTATGGCGAACTGAAAAATAACCGGAGAGATGAGAGCGTTATCTTTTCCATGCAGACCTTTGTGGTAAAACTGGCATCCGGAGTAGCTGCACTGGCAGCTTCCATCTGCTTAAATCTCTGCCATTTAAGTAATGATACTGCAGAAACAGCAACCGCAGCTGCTGCGTCCGGCAGCTCCCTTTTAGGACTCCGCATGACGATGGCAGGAATTCCGATTATCGGCTTACTGATTGCAGTGCTGGTATTCCGTAAGAAATTTATCCTGACAGAAGAAAAAGTGCAGGAAATCACAGAACAGATTAAAGGGAAGGAAAATTATCGATGATTCGTAAGGAAAAGGATTATTTTATTCTGGATACCGACCATACCACCTATTGCTTCCGGGTACTTCCTACCGGACAGCTGGAACATCTTTATTATGGCAGAAAGCTTCATATCGAGGACGAAGCAGATATGCAGCCGCTGGTGGAAAAGCATGTCTTTGCACCGGGTAATGTGATTCTGTATAACGAAGAGCAGAAAGCATATTCCTTAGAGGATATGCGCCTTGAAATGTCCTCCTATGGAAAAGGAGATATAAGAGAACCTTTTGTGGAAGTGGTGAATGCCAATGGAAGCAATACGATAGATTTTGTATACAAGGAAGCAGAGATAACCAAAGGTAAGGAAGCCTTTGCGGAACTGCCGGGTTCCTATGGCAGCGAAGAGGAAGTGGAGCAGCTTTGTATCCGGCTTGCGGACGAAGGAAATGAGCTGGCACTGGAATTGTATTATTATGTCTATCCATCCTGTGACATCATCAGCCGCAGTGCGAAATTCTATAATAACGGAAAGAAAGCTGTGCAGTTGAAACGGCTGATGAGCCTGCAGCTTGACTTTGATGGGCATGATTATGCATTTACTACATTTCATGGAGCCTGGGCAAGAGAAATGAAGCGGAGTGATATGCCGGTAACAGCAGGAAAATTAGTAAATGCTTCCTATACCGGAACCACCTCCAGCCGGGCCAATTCCTTTGTGATGCTAAGCCGGCCGAAGACCACAGAGGATGCCGGGGAATGCTTTGGTTTTCACCTTATCTATTCCGGTAATCACTATGAAGCAACAGAAGTAAACAGCTTTGGCAAAATGCGTCTGGTGACAGGAATCAACCCACAGGCATTTTCCTATGAAGTGGCATCGGAAGAATGCTTTCAGGCACCGGAGGCAGTGATGGCATATGCAGAAAACGGATTTAACCAGATGAGCCAGAGGCTGCATTATTTTATCCGGGAGCATATTGTCCGTGGAACCTGGCAGAAGAAGGAGCGGCCGATACTGCTTAACAGTTGGGAGGCTTCCTATTTTGACATCAGTGAGAAGAAGTTACTGAAGCTGGCAAAGGAAGCAAAAGAAGTTGGCATAGAATTATTTGTAATGGATGACGGCTGGTTTGGCGAACGGATGGATGACAGCAGTTCCTTAGGAGACTGGGAAGCAAATGCGAAGAAGCTGCCGGGTGGGCTTAAAGGTTTATCCGATAAGATTCACGGGCTTGGCCTGCAATTTGGTATCTGGGTGGAGCCGGAAATGGTCAATGTGAAAAGCAAACTTTATGTGGCACATCCGGACTGGACCATTGAGATTCCGGGACAGCCTCATTCGGAAGGAAGAAACCAGCGGATTTTAGATTTGGGAAGAAGAGAAGTACAGGATTATATTATTGAGAGCATGAGTAAAGTCTTTTCTTCAGCAGACATTTCCTATGTGAAATGGGACATGAACCGGACCTTCAGTGATTATTATTCCACAGCACTTCCACCGGAACGGCAGGGAGAAGTGGCACACCGCTATGTGCTGGGATTATACCGCTGCATGAAGGAGCTGACGGAACGGTTTCCGGAGATTTTATTTGAAGGCTGTGCAGCAGGCGGCAACCGCTTTGACCTTGGAATCTTATGCTATTTTCCGCAGATCTGGGGCAGTGATGATACGGATGCATTGTGCCGGGCGGAGATAGAAGAAAATTATAGTTATGGCTATCCGCTGTCAGCAGTCAGTGCCCATGTGTCTGCCTGCCCGAATCACCAGACGCTGCGGAATACGCCATTAGAGACAAGATTTCAGGTGGCATGCTTTGGAAGCTTCGGATATGAATGCAACCTCTGCGATATGAAAAAGGAAGAAAAGGAAGCCATTAAGGAGCAGATTGCATTATATAAGAAATGGCGGAAGGTGTTGCAACAGGGAACTTTTTACCGGGGTAGAAGCTTTTATGATGGAGCACAGAGTGGAATGGGTGGCAGTGTTTTGGCGGACGAAGCCGGTAACCAGATGGAGTGGACCTGCGTATCGGAAGATGGCACAAAGGCAGTGGGTATGCTGATGCAGAAATTAGTGGTGCCAAATACGCAGCAGCAGACCTATTATCCGAAGGGATTGCTGCCGGATGTCCGTTACCATTTCTACAACCGGAAATTAAAATATAATATCAAAGAATTCGGTGATCTGGTAAATACGGTTTCGCCGGTTCATATCAGACAGGATTCCCTGACCCATCAGGTGCTTTCGAAATTGGTAAAAATGGATGGCGAGACGGAAGACTTCCATGCATATGGAGATACCTTAATGTATGGCGGCGTTCATGTCAGTCCGGCATTTGGCGGAACCGGATACAATGATAAGGTAAGGCACTACCCGGATTTTGCATCCCGTTTATATTTTATGGATGGAGAAGTAAAAAAGTAGGGAGACAGAAGTCCATGTTTGTGCTAAGATGAACATATCTATAAACACAAACAGGAGCGGATATGAAGAATAAATCAAAGTTAAAGAAAATAAGAGAAAAGAAAGCAGGCACAGCCACCGTTACTAAAGAGTGGCTTTATATGAATCCAAATTCCATCACAGTAGCAGAGATTGAAAATGCATTAGATGGAATGGATGGCATCGAAACAGAAATCTGGAAAGAGGCGGGAGTATTAGAGGTGGAGGTTCCAGAGCATCATTCCATGGATATCGAGGAGATTGCAGTCAATTTAAAGGATGAATATGCCAATGCTTATTTAAAAGAGCATGATATTCATGCTCTTTTTGCTGTCACAATTGACATAGAAAACTATGCATTTATGCAAAAAATCATGCAGAAAATCATCGCCGGTGCAGGAGGCTTCTTCTGCGGTGATACAGAGGATTTTACACCGGTAGTAAAAGAGTAAGAAGTGAAATAAAATGCAAAAGATAAGATTATATGATGCAACAAAATTAGACCGGAAGCATATGATGTTTTCCAATAAGCAACTTATTACGCTGCTTCTGCCGATTATGGTAGAGCAGCTTTTGAATTCCTTTATGGGAATGGCGGATACCATGATGGTAAGCAATGTGGGAAGTGCGGCAATCTCTGCGGTATCACTGGTGGATTCCATCAATGTACTGGTCATACAGGTATTTACGGCATTAGGAGCAGGAGCAGCAATTATCTGTTCCCAGTATCTTGGAAGGGGAAACAGGGAGTCCAGCAATGAGGCTGCAAGACAGGTAACTTTAAGCGTACTGACGATTTCTACGGTATTGTCTATATTTTGTATTATATTTCGTGGACCACTGCTGCATCTGATTTTTGGCCAGGTAGAAGAGGCTGTTATGGATAATTCCATGATTTACTTCCTGCTGACTGCCATTTCCTTTCCGTTCATTGCACTTTTTGATGCCGGTGGAGCTTTTTACCGGGCAGCAGGAAACAGTCGTTTTCCAATGATGATTTCTGTCCTTTCCAATGGACTCAATATTGCAGGAAATGCAGTGCTTATCTTTGGATTTCAGATGGGGGTGGAAGGAGCAGCCCTTTCTACATTATTTTCCAGAATCTTTTGTGCAGTAGTCATTTTCTGGAATCTGCGGAAACCGGATCAGGTGATTGTGGTAAATCATTATCTTAAGATCCGTCCCAATTTCCCATTGATTGGAAAAATTCTTTCTATCGGAATTCCATCCGGAATTGAAAACGGAATGTTCCAGTTTGGTAAACTGGCAATCCAGTCCAGCGTATCAACCCTTGGAACGGCAGCTATTGCCGCACAGGCAATGACCATTATACTGGAAAATTTAAATGGAATCGGAGCCATTGGAATCGGAATCGGCCTGATGACAGTAGTAGGACAATGTATTGGAGCCGGAAAAGTGGAAGAGGCGCGTTATTATATGGTGAAACTCTGCGGCTATGCAGAAATTGTTATTCTGATTTCCTGTGCAGTGGTATTTTTATTGACAAAGCCGGTTACATTTTTGGCTGGAATGGAAGCAGAAAGTGCCTCCCTCTGCATGGAAATG
>OBKI01001234.1_pt1 | contig 11709 bp, 7 predicted proteins | sample 1519731 | NCBI WGS metagenome assembly OBKI01 (sample SAMN00265070, study PRJEB22529) | human gut metagenome
CGTCTTCAGTGGTGACTGGAGATCCGTCATGGAAGGTTGCGCCTTCACGTAAAGTAATACGCCATGTTGTTTCATCAACTTGTTCTGGCTCTTTTCCGGCTAAAGCAAGATAAGGTTCACGAGTTGCAGGATGCAAATCCACCAAACCTTCAAAAATGTGCAAGTTTGCTGCATAAGGTGAAGCACCACTTGATGTCATTGGGTCAAAACCGGTAGAAAGTGGATAAGCAATCCCCGCTTCAATGGTTTTACCTTTGATGTCTGCAGCAAAGGCTTTTGGTGCAAATGTGCCTAGTGTGCCACTAAATGCAAGACCTGCCCCCACGCCAGCCATCAGCTTCATAAAATGACGACGAGATTCATTTGTTTCAAAGGAAAAATGCTTTGTCATACTAAACTCCTGATGAGTAATAAAATCACATTTTGGTTTTTTAAACCTAGCCAAACATTTCATTCGAAAATGAAGTAAAGCAATCAAATCTTAGAATAAAATGATTTGTATCAATCATAATCATCTTCGATTCATTCTGTCAAAGGGGAAATATTGAATGTGTGATCTACTTCACAGAGTTTTTTGCAACTTGAAACAAAAGTTTTTAACTATGTATAACTTGTTATAAATAGATTTTAACTATTGAATCGCTAGATAATATGAAATAGCCATCAGAAAAAACGATGCTTATAATGACCGCACTTCCCAAGCAAGGGAACAACATTTTAATCAACAATAAAGAGGAAAATACTATGTCAAAAACATCAATCGGTTTAGATAAAAAAGCATCTGAAAAATTAGCAGCAAAATTAAACGAATTATTAGCAACCTATCAAGTCTTCTATACTAATGTGCGTGGTTACCACTGGAACATTAAAGGCGTAAACTTTTTTGAATTACACGCAAAATTTGAAGAAATCTACACAGATTTAGTAGAAAAAGTTGATGAGGTCGCAGAACGTATCTTAACTTTAGGTTACACACCACATAACGGTTATTCACAATACTTCAAAGACTCACGTATTAAAGAAGAGTTAGGAGTAAGTGATGCACAATCTTGCTTAAAAGGCACATTGGAAGGATTAAAAGTATTACTTGAACAACAACGTGAAATTCTTGAATTAGCAGGTGAATCTGATGATGAAGGTACAGCTTCTCAAATGAGTGACTACATCAAAGAACAAGAAAAACTTGTTTGGATGTTCCAAGCCGCTTGCCAAACTTGCCATGGTTAATTAAATATTGATTAAATACGAAAGCCGACTGATGTCGGCTTTTTATTTTCTATACTACAGGCTTTTGTCGATAGAACAATAACCCTGGTAAAGCTAAGCCCAAAACAAGGGCACCCAAAATAAAGCTGGTATTGATAAAAGAGCTGATCATTTGCTCAAATAATGTATCGGAAAAACCATAATGATGAATTTGTACGATAGCAATCATCGCTTTATAAGCATGAACACCCGGAATCATTGGAATAATTGCCGCAACGGTAAAGACTTTTGGATGGGCTAAATAGCGATGAGATAAATGCACGCCAATAAAACCAATCACACAAGTGGCGAAAAAAGTGGCAAAAACAATCGGGACCCCAAAGTGTAATAATAACGTTCTCGTGACATGCCCAAGCGCGCCTAAAATAGCACAATACTTTAAGGCTTTAGGCGGAACATTAAATACTAAGGCAAATCCTACTGCAGGAATGGCTGCAAAAACCATATCGTCGAGTAAATTCAGTAAAAACATTCTATTACCCCACCCACGAAACAATATTTAAAAGATCTAATGCAAAAACGATGCCTAAACAAGCACCAAAGGTGAGCACCGTAGCGATAGTCCATCGTCCTATTCCCATATTGACATACCCTTTTAAAATATCTGCAAGTGAATTAATTAATGGGAATCCTGGGACGAGTAATAAAACGCTAGAAGCTAATGCGATATGAGGATCATTGCCTAAACTATATTTCAAACTGATACCGGAAATCAGTGAGGCAACAAAAGCGGTAATGGCAAAAACGATGAGTGGATTGTAATGACGTTTAGAAATTTCTTGTCGAACAAACATAGCAATGGCAGAAGCAATAAAGGTGATTGCACAAATTGTGATATCTCCGCCAGAAAGGTGAGCAAAAGAGGCACAAGATAAACCAATCATAAACACCACCAAATAACGGTTATATTTTAGTGGTTTTAATTTATCCAGTTTCTTTTGAGCCATGGACAAATCATACAAGTGATGCTCTACGGCAACCACAATGTGCTGAACATCCGTAACGATTTGCATATTAATGCCTTTATCGACATTTTTCCGCACGGTAGTAATACAATGTTGCTTAGAAAGTGTGGTTAATAAGACGGCATTTGCCGTTAAAGCACACTCCACGCTTTCAATGCCTAACGCTACACCTAATCGCTGTGCCATTTGTACGACGACAGCACTTTCTGCGCCATGCTGTAACAATAACAAAGCGGTTTCCACACAAATACGGGTAACCGCTCGTTGGTATTCCTGATCCATATCTCTGCGCTCTTATTAAAGTAAACGTTAGAGATTATAGATCGATGAATAAAAAATACTGAAAAAATGACCGCACCTATGATCCAAGTCAAAACTTCAGTATTTTCAAGCCTTATGGCTTAGTAGATATTAAATGGCTTTATCAAAATACAATGGCACATGACTTAATTTTGCCATATTTGTGATATAGGCTAAAACCGCTGGTGGGAATTCGATTCCTTTCACACAAGTCAGATTTCGTAATACAGGGAAAACGATAATATCTTCAAGAGAAAGTTGGCCGTTTAATGCATTTTCAGATTGAATTAATACAGCTAATTTCTCTAAATCGCCTTTTAAGCGAGTGAGATAGATTTCAGTCTTCGCAATATTTTCAGCAAAATCACCAACAAATTCCGTTTTCTTTTTAGTGAAATAATCGACCGCACTTTGGGTTTCAAATTCTGCTAAACCAATTTGCGTAAAGCGTGCAGTCGTAAGATGACCATAATAACTGCCGACTTCTTTTAACCATGCTTCAATTTCAGGACGAACGTGTTCAGATAAGATTTTTTCACCAAAATGTTCATCTACATAATGCACGATATCCAAACTTTCCGGCATCGCAGTACCATCTTCTTTGACAAGAATTGGCACAACCTTTTTGCCCACTAAACCAATTGGCGTAGCTTCATCATCATTTGCCAGCACTACAAGTTCTACCGGTAAATTTTTTAAACCAAAAATCATGCGGGCACGTACACAAAACGGGCAATGATCGTAAACATATAATTTCATTTTTTACTCCTCTTTTTCCTGTAATAATTTTCCTAAACCACTTTGTCTTTTTACCGTATTTCTGACCGCACTTTGCCAGATTTTTTCATTGGCAAAGACGGAAAGTTGATTTTTCGCACGGGTAACACCGGTAAATACCAGCTCTCGTGAAAGCACTGGATTAGGTTCTGTTGGTAACACCATGACGGTATGATCAAACTCCGAACCTTGGGATTTATGAATCGTCATCATAAACGCAGGCTCGTGAGCGGGAATACGACTGGTAGAAACTTCTCGATTGCCGAACCACACTTTGCCTTTAGCTAAACACAAGCCAATATCACCGTTATACAGTTTCACGTTATGATCGTTTTCGGTAATCATAATTGGTTTACCAATATACCAATCGTCCTCTTGGCGGAACCAAAGTAATTTCTCTGCACGCAATGCTAAGGCAATTTCTCTATTTAACTCTTCTACACCTAATGCCGAAGCGCGAAGTGCGGTTAAAAATCTCACCGAATTAAAGCTGTCTAAAATCGCTTCCGCATAAGTTTTTTCGTTGCCCTTTTCATCTATAAATTTTGCATTGAGATCTTTCTTCTGAGCAAAATAAGTTTGAAGCTGGGTTAAATAAACACGGTAATTTTCGACCGCACTTTTCACCACTTGGCGAACAGATTCTTTAACGTCTTGCTCTTCATCAAAATGATGAAAATGCAATTCTTGTGGATATTCCGCAAAGGTTGCTACACTGCCCTCACCTTTTCCTTGTTGAATTTGCTCAGCAAGTTGTTTAATGCCCGAATCATCTCGGAAGCGACGACTAAAGGTTAAATGACAAATGGCATCACGCAGCGGATTATGTTCATCTGAAGTTGGTACGGTATAGCCTGTTGTTGCATGGATATAATCAGCTTGAGCGGGGCTATAATCTTGCGTTAAAAATTGTGCGATTTCCCCTAATACTGCCCCCGCTTCCACAGAAGCTAATTGAGCTTGGTCACCCAATAAAATCAAACGCGTTTCGGGTTTCAAGGCTTGTACAAGTTTCGCCATCATCGGCAAATCAATCATCGAGGTTTCATCCACCACTAGCACATCGATTTGCAGTGGATTATGTGCATGATATTTCACGCTATCGGTAAAAGGTCGAACGCCTAATAAACGATGCAACGTTTCTGCGGTTTTAGGAATGGATGCACGTAACTCATCTGAAATCGGCATTTGTGCCAAAGCGTTTTCGATAGATTCCGTTAAACGAGCTGCGGCTTTCCCCGTTGGTGCAACCAATTTAATGTGAAGTTTGCCACCAAATAACTCCTGTAATACACATAACAAGCGAGTTACTGTCGTGGTTTTCCCTGTTCCTGGTCCACCTGTAATCACAGAAAATGGGCTTTTTACCGCCGTTGCGACGGCTACTTTTTGCCAATCAACTTGTGCTTGTTGTTTGGGGAAATAACGCTCTAATAATGCCTGAATTTGTTGCGGTTCTACCGATAAAGTGCGGTCATTTTTCAAGGCTTTTTTAATATATTGCGCAACGCGGAATTCATCTTGCCAAGCTCGGTAGAAATAAATCGCGCCAAATTGAAATGCGAGAGGCGCAATCTGATTTTCAGGATCTTGTGTAAAGGCAATATGCCCCGCTAAGGCTGATTGCCATTTGGATATAGGAAGCGAACCAATCTTTTCATTGATAAGTGACAAAAAATCCGGTTCAGTATGACGATAAGCCAAGCCAAATAAATTACGTTCTAAGAAACGATCTAACACACAACAAGTATTGCCTTGCGTATAGCTCCAGTTGCAAAGTGCGGCTAATAAAATCGCTAAATTTTGGACGGGTTCGGTATAGCCTTTATCTTTTTGTTTATCAGCAATTAATTGAGCAAAATAATAATCGCCTTGAGTAATCACACCTTGTTCTTGCAAGGATTTTAATAGGCTTAACATTAAAATAATTCCTCTAATTGTTGGATTAATTGCCAATCTGGTTTATCAAAAAAGATGCCCGATTGTGGCGAACCATTCATTCCTCGTAAAAATGCATAGGCCACACCACCAAAATCTCGGTTGTAATCGTAGTGAGGCAAACGTGTTTTTAAATAACGATGCAATGCCACCACATACAACAAGTATTGCCAATCATAATGATGTTCTAACATGGCTTTTTTCAATGCAGCTTGATCGTAATCCTTTAATGTCTCACCCAAGAAATTCGATTTGTAATCAAGCAAATAATATTTATCTTGATGACTAAAAACTAAGTCCATTGTGCCTCGTACCATGCCTTGAATATCATCAAACTGTAACGGTTCTGATGGCAAATGATGTAAGGTTGCTAACGCTCGATTAAAACCTGCGACATCAAAATGGCTTGTGATATTGAGATAAAACGCCAACTCTTTTAAGCATTGTTTTTCGTTAATTTGTGCAAGGGTAAAATCATCGTTTGGCAAAATTGGCGTGCTGAGTATGTGTTCAAACCACTGTTGAACTGCTGCAAATTGCTCTTCCGCAAGATTCAAATCCTGACATAATTTTTCAATGTTTTCTTTCTCAGCCAGTTGAGCAAAAGGCACCTTTTCAAAATAACGATGCAATAAAGTACCGATTTGTGTTCCCCGTGGAAAATCTAGAACCATTTCATCGTTATCATGCTCAAGTGCAGTCAGATTTTCAGTGATATTTTCTATTGAAATTGACGCATCATAATCTTTCGCATCGTCAAAAATGAGCGATTTTTTCACTGCACTTTCATTCAAATAAGCTTTGCGTTGATGTGTTTGTTCAATGCCACTAAAGCTCGTCACTCGCCAATCTTGTTCAATTTCACCTTGGAAAATTTCCGCACTTAAATTTTCTTGAGAAACATTTAAGGTAAGTGGTTCACTGGCTTGTAACACACCGGTTAATTCAATCGCTACATCATTGGGTAAAAGCTGCTTAAATTTTTCCAATAACGGTTGAGTATCCCAAGTATTTGGCAAATCGAGTTTTCGACCAATTTCCCCCTGTGTTAACACATACAATAAAGCATTCCATTTTTTATCAAAGGCTTTCGGTAACACAAAGGCCATTTGGTATTTTGCTCGGGTTAATGCCACATAAAGCAAACGCAATTCTTCCGCAAAAACTTCTTGGGTTAAATCATCCAAGTGTTGATCTTGCATATCCCACAAGGTTTTCTCTTCATCACTGTCGTAATATAAATTAAACAGTTTATTCTTAGCTGGATTTTTCGCCACATTACCTAAAAATGGCAACCAAACCAAATCATATTCCAACCCTTTGGATTTATGGATAGTCACAATCTTCACTAACTGACGTTCGCTTTCTAAACGAATTTGTGCTTCTTGACGACCTTCATCTTGAATTTGCTTTTCAAACCAACGCAATAATGCCGCTTCACTTTCATTTAATGCCGCTGCTTGCTGTAAAATTTCGGCTAAATGTAATAAATCCGTCAGTTTTCGTTCGCCATCAGACCGAGATAAGAGTTTTTCTGTGATATTTTCAGCTAAAAGTAAATGGTGCAACATCGGCAATACGCCTTGGCGTTGCCAAATTTGTTGATACTCTGCGAATTTCTCAGCCCAACGTTGCCACTGAATTTCATCATGATGAATTTGGTGAATTTCAGCTGCATTTAAGCCGAAAAGTGCGGTCGCAATTGCATTCAAAATTGGGCGTTCCGTCACGCTCAAACAGGCTTGCAAAATCAAGGCCAGTTCTTTTGCAGTGTTACTCTCAAAGACATTTCCTCTATCCGAAAGGTAAACCGACGCAATACCGAGTGCTTGCAATTCTTTCTTCACGAGATCCGCTTCGGTATAACCACGCACCAAAACGGCAATATTTTCTGCTCGCAATGTTTGATTTTCCGCTTTGCTTTCATTCGGAAAAACAACTGGATTTTCAGCCGCACTTTTTAACCATTGCTGAATCGATATTGCACAAGCTTTCGCATAATCTTGCTGGGTGGATTTGTCTTTATCGTTAATGTAAAAACGGAAGGCCGGTTCAGGCTGATTATTTAACTGAAAAACAAGATTTTTCTTGGCTGCGCCTACATTTAAAAATTCTATATTTTCATAAATAAAGGGATCATTTTTAAAATCAAATAATCGATTTACCCCTTCCACTAAAGGTTGAGAAGAACGATAATTTATGCCTAAGTTAAAACGTTCATTGGCTTCTTTTGCTGCTTTTAAATATGTAAAAATATCGGCACCACGGAAGCGATAAATCGCCTGTTTTGGGTCCCCGATCATCATAAAGCCAACATTGCCAGACGCGGTTTCATTACGATAAATTTTAGAGAAAATTTGATACTGCAACGCATCCGTATCTTGGAACTCGTCAATCATGGCAAAAGGATATTGAAAACGAATTAATTCCGCTAACTGTTCTCCGCCTTCACCATATAATGCCTCTTTCAATAAGCGTAATAAATCATCAAAAGATTTTTCAGGATGATTCGCTTTGTATTCAAGAAGTTTCTTTTGAATACCTTGACGATAGTGATAAAGAATCACTTTTTTAAATAAATCACTTGGTTGAATTTCTTCAATTAAAGCTTCAATCCCTTCAAAGGCTGGATGTGTTATTCTCACCCCTTTTTTCTTAAAATCTGCTTTGACGGCGTTATCTAAAGCCGATTGTGTAAATTTTTTTACTAATGTTTCATTTAAGGTGATATCTGCTCTATTTTTTGCCCATGAGGTGACTTCATCTACAAGTGATAAAATTGTTTTGCTTGAATGTGTTTTTCCATTTAAACAAGATTTCTCTTTTTTTACGACTTCTTCATCAAAAAGATCGCGAATTTCAACCGCACTTTCTAACCAAGTATCTTTAATCTTTTCAATAATTTCCGCATTTTTAGCAATATCTTTTTGCAAAAATTCTTTTAATGTCAGTTCTAATAGCTCTGGCTTATCAAGTTGTACAGAAAAATCATTTCCAATATTTGAGCCTAAATCATTCAATACCTCTTCTGGAGACTTTAATTCTTTTGAGATAAATGCAGCCAAATGGAAAGGCAAATCATAAAAATGCTCCCGCCAAAATTCATTCGCAAATTGCTTGAGTAAATCAGACTGATCTTTGAGAAGTTTTAAATTGAAATGCACGCCTGAATTGAAAGCATGTTGCATCAGCATTCGGCGACAAAAACCGTGAATGGTATAAATGGAGGCTAAATCTAAATTTTGCTCGGCTAGCTTTAAGCGACGAAGTGCGGTTGGGATATCTTCTAAATAAGGCAACAATTCCGCTAAAAATTGATGTTCCCCAGTAAAAATCGCCTTATCTTTTGTCTCATAATATTCAGAAAAAACCGAAATTGCTGCCGTTAAACGTTCCCGAATTTTACGTTTTAAATCTTCCGTCGCCATTTCAGTAAAGGTTACCACCAAAATTTCTTCCACATTTAATGGTCGAGAAAAACAATTCTCACCAGCCTGTAAAAGTAATCGAAGATAGATAGAACCGATAGTATAGGTTTTCCCTGTACCTGCAGAGGCTTCAATTAAATTGACTTGATTTAAGGGTAATGAAATGGCATTAAGTGCGGTTGATTTTTGGCTCATTTTTTTTATTTTTTTGGAAACATTAGTTTGTTCTTATTGTAGAGGAATTTCCATAGAAATTCATTTAGTTATTATTTATTTCCTGTATAATTTTGAACATTTATAACTTAATAATTACACAAAATATTCTGAGGATTTTATGGCTGCTGCAATTCAACAACGACAACGTGATGAGCTTCATCGCCGCATTTGGCAAATCGCTAATGATGTGCGAGGTGCTGTTGACGGTTGGGATTTTAAACAATACGTTTTAGGGGCTCTTTTCTATCGTTTTATCAGCGAAAATTTTGTCAACTATATGGAAAACGGGGATGAAAGTATAAATTACGCAAAATCATCCGATAATATCATCACACCAGCAATAAAAGCTGAGGCGGTAAAAAGTAAAGGTTACTTTATTTATCCAAGCCAATTATTTAAAAATGTCGTCGCCACAGCCAATACTAATCCGAATTTAAATACAGACCTAAAAAGCATTTTTACAGATATCGAAAACTCCGCTACTGGCTACCCTTCAGAACAGGATATCAAAGGCTTATTTGCTGATTTTGATACTACCAGCAACCGCTTAGGCAATACCGTTGCCGATAAAAACAGCCGTCTAGCTGCGGTATTAAAAGGCGTTGCCGAGTTAGATTTTGGTGACTTTGAAGATAATCATATTGATTTATTCGGTGATGCTTACGAGTTTTTAATTTCCAACTATGCTGCTAATGCCGGTAAATCGGGTGGCGAGTTCTTTACGCCACAATGTGTTTCCAAGCTAATTGCTCGACTGGCTTTATATGGACAAGACAAGGTCAATAAAATTTACGATCCAGCGGCAGGTTCGGGTTCTTTATTATTACAAGCGAAAAAACCGTTTGATGAACACATCATTGAAGAGGGATTCTTCGGGCAGGAAATTAATCACACCACTTACAACCTTGCTCGTATGAATATGTTTTTGCATAACATCAACTACGACAAGTTTGATATCGCCCTTGGCAACACTTTAATGAATCCGCAATTTGGTGATGATAAACCCTTCGATGCTATCGTTTCTAACCCGCCTTACTCCGTGAAATGGATTGGCTCAGACGATCCAACGCTAATTAACGATGAACGCTTTGCCCCTGCTGGCGTACTCGCACCAAAATCTAAAGCGGACTTTGCCTTTATTTTGCATGCGTTAAGTTATCTTTCAGCAAAAGGCCGCGCGGCGATTGTCTCCTTCCCCGGCATTTTTTATCGCGGCGGTGCGGAACAAAAAATTCGTCAATATTTGGTGGATAATAACTATGTGGAAACGGTGATTGCCTTAGCGCCCAATCTCTTTTTCGGCACCAGTATTGCGGTGAATATTTTAGTACTTTCCAAGCATAAACCCGATACCCAAACCCAATTTATCGATGCCAGTGGTTTATTTAGACCCGCCACCAATAACAATATTTTAGAACCGGAACATATTGAGCAAATTCTCAAACTGTTTGCCGATAAAGAAGATGTGCCGCATTTGGCCAAATCCGTGTCCTTTAAAGAAATCGTTAATAATGACTACAACCTTGCGGTGAGTTCTTATGTGGAACAAAAAGACACCCGAGAAGTGATCGATATCGATAAACTCAATGCTGAAATTAAACAAACCGTTGCCAATATCGACCGCTTGCGTGCCGAGATTGACAAGATTGTGGCGGAGATTGAGGGGTAAAAACACCATGAAAAACAACCGCACTTTTTTAGAAAAATTATTGGATGGGGCTGAGGTTGAGTGGAAGCCCTTAGGAAAAGTCACAGATATAAAAACAGGTCAGTCAGTTAGCAAAAATATTATTGCACAAAACCCTGGAATATACCCTGTCATCAACAGTGGACGTGAGCCCTTAGGATTTATTAATGAGTGGAACACTGAAAATGATCCTATTGGTATTACAACAAGAGGTGCTGGCGTTGGCTCAATTACTTGGCAAGAAGGCAAATATTTTCGAGGAAATCTTAATTATTCTGTAACAATCAAATCAGAATATGAATTAAATGTTCGCTTTCTTTACCATATACTGCTCCATTTTCAAAAAGAGATTCATAATTTATGCTCTTTTACAGGGATTCCAGCGCTAAACGCTAGCGAGCTAAAAAAATTAGAAATCCCCATCCCCCCACTCTCCGTCCAAACCAAAATCGTAAAAATTTTGGACGCATTGACAGCGCTTACCAGCGAGCTTACCAGCGAGCTTACACTACGCCGGAAGCAGTATGAATACTATCGGGAGAAATTGCTTTCTCATGACAGTTCAGAATATTCAACACAAAAATCGGATAAAGTTAAATTTTTTCATACTTCCAATATTCAATGGTTACATTTAAATGAAATATATAAGTTTCAATATGGTATTGGAAATAAAATACCAACCATTGGCGGTGAATATCCTGTTTATGGAAGTAATGGGATTGTAGGAACTCACAATGAATATAACAGTGAAAATGCCCCTGTTATTGGGCATATTGGAGCTTATGCAGGAATAGTTAATTGGGCTGAAGGCAAACATTTCGTCACTTATAATGGGATCATTTGTAATAAAATTAATGATAATGTTAATTCTCGATATGCGTACTATCTTTTACTCTCACAAAATTTTATTGATAAAGCAAATAAGGCATCACAGCCATTTATTTCCTATGACATTTTAAATAAATGTATTGTTCCAGTTCCTCCACTCGAAGAACAACAAAGAATCGTTTCAATCTTAGATAAATTTGAAGCCCTCACCAATTCAATCACCGAAGGCTTGCCTTTGGCGATTGAACAAAGCCAAAAGCGGTATGAGTATTACAGAGAATTATTATTGAGTTTTTAATCCCAG
>OBKI01001284.1_pt1 | contig 11316 bp, 8 predicted proteins | sample 1519731 | NCBI WGS metagenome assembly OBKI01 (sample SAMN00265070, study PRJEB22529) | human gut metagenome
TGAAGGAAGACGTGTTTTCGCAGAACTTAGCGTTTATGAAAACCTGAAGCTTGGAGCCTATACACGTAAAGATAAATCAGGAATTGAAGAAGACTTAAAAAATGTCTATGAGAGATTTCCACGTCTGGCAGAAAGAAAAAATCAGCCTGCCGGTACATTAAGTGGTGGTGAACAGCAGATGTTAGCCATGGGACGCGCCTTAATGTCGCATCCTTCTATTATTTTAATGGATGAACCTTCTATGGGTCTTTCACCTATACTTGTAAATGAAATTTTTGATATTATTCAGTCTATCAGCAAAAGTGGAACTACCGTTCTTCTTGTTGAGCAGAATGCAAAAAAAGCACTTTCAATCTCAGACCGTGCTTATGTTTTGGAGACAGGCAAAATTGTCTTGGAAGGCAATGCAAAAGATTTATTAGAGAATGATTCAATCAAGAAGGCTTACCTTGGTGAATAAATATATAAAGGAGGGGATTTATATGGAACACGTTGTTATCACGATTTCCCGTCAATATGGCAGCGGCGGAAAAACTATTGCTGCTATGCTTGCAAAAAAGCTTGGAATTAATGTTTACAGTCGTGACATTCTTCGTATGGCTTCTGAAGACAGCGGTATAAATGAGAAACTATTTGGCATGTCTGATGAAAAAATACGTCACGCCGGTTGGTTTCATACTTTAAGTCATCCTTATGACGGTGGTCTTATTCCACCGGAAGACAAGGAATTTGTGTCTGATGACAATTTATTCAATTATCAGGCCAAAATTATCCGTGAACTTGCAGAAAAAGAGTCATGTATTATTGTAGGTCGCTGTGCCGATTATATTCTGCGTGATATGCCAAACGTTTTAAGTGTATTTATCCACGCAGACAAAGAATTTTGTCTGGAACGTTCAATGGAAAGAAACAGTATGACAGAAAAGGAAATGCAGAAGTATATTGACCGTACTAACAAATATCGTTCTGATTTCTATTACTATCATACAGGCCGCAAATGGGCTGATGCGAGAAACTACGACTTATGTTTAAACAGCGGAAAACTGGGATTCGAAAAGTGCGTGGAAGAAATAGAAGCATACGCTAAAATTCGTTTGTCATAGTTGTGTCTGGAAACAGAAGTGAATGATTTAATTGACATTCACTAAGAGTTACTATATTTATTAATACAAAAAACTATAAATTTATATGGTACCGATGCAATTCATGCAGAATTCCTTATGAATTCTGCACTCAGTGCATCTGAAAAAGTGATTTGGTAATCACTTTTTCCCCATGTGAATTTATAGTTTTTTTGCATTATAAATATTCGTAACTCTTAGATAATGTCACTTTATATCATTCACTTCCGTTTCCGGTCAAAAAATAGATAATGAATTTCTCCAGAATATATACGCTTGTTAACACTTCCTTTATAACCATAATTGTGTAAATATTAAATATTATTGGTTGTGAGTTAGTGGTTTTGCCAGTTGATGTGTTCGCCGGTTATTAATGGATATCTTGTAAGCATTGTACCCTCAAGGTCTTCTCTATGCATATCTACTGCTGTTATCTGATGATTGTCGTAAGTTGTGTAGTAATATATGCCTTTTGTGGCATTGCAGCATGACGTGTATAGGGTTATCTCATATTTACCTTCGTCTACTTCGCAACAACCACGTTGCTGATCAACAGAGTTAAGAATGTGGAAAAACTGACTTACACTTTCCTCTTCCCCATCGCCAGACTTGGAATTTATTTTAGCAAAGGCAACTCTTGCAAAACGTGATGCCGATGATAAATCTCCCGGCAGTCCTAATGCTCCCATGCCTCTGCTATAGATTTTTAGATTTAAGTCTTTAGCAAAAGTATTTTCCGGCTGTTTTGGTGACAAATTTATATAATTATTTAACTGGAACATCTGTTGTGGGAATGGTGGATTATTGGTTAATACTCCCACAGGATTGTCATATACATGTAATCTGTCAGCCATTGATTCTACAGTAATGGATTTTATTTTGTCTGCTATAATCCAATGAAGCTGTGCAACAGGAAGCTGTTCACTATATGGTGTATTTACAAGACTGATTCTGTTAAGCATCTTTTTTGCCTCATCCACACTTTCGCACTGCCCCAAAATCCATGGTATAAATTCAAACTGACACACTTTATCAGTATCATTATCTGCACTTTCAACATCCATATAAGCTGCATTTCCCACAAAATTCAGTCCTGCCATTCCAAGACCTTTTTCATTTATTCCATCATAATACAATGGATAATCATTTACCACATGCGCCATTCCCATAATAGCATATTTTTGCTGTACTTTATCCGTATGTCGAAATTTAAAATTATAATTTCTCGGAGTTATAGTCACCTCATCACCATAAGAAAATTCATAATCTAATGTTCTTCCGAAATAGAAATCCTTTGTTTTATACGTTGCTGCTGTACACATATTAATTAACTCCCTTCACTTTGCCATCGTTTTTATCTTCGAGAACTTTTATTGCATGATACAGGAATTCATTTAAAGGAGTTGGCACGCCTGTTTCCTTTCCAAGTCTGATGACTGTTCCTGCCAGCATATCTTTTTCCGTCTTTCTTCCCACCAGTATGTCCTGAAGAGTAGACGGTTTGTTCTTTTCCGGTACAACCTTTAAAAACTCCAAATGGTCTTTAGCATAGTCCGTGTCAATCATGATGCCTTTTTTTCTGGCTATCTGAATAACCTCATCAGCCACCATAAGTCTTAATTGATTGGCATCATTGCATGACCCCCATGCTCCAAATGGTATGTCAAGAATTGCCGCAACCTGGTTTTCACTAACATTACAAATATATTTTTCCCAAATAGCTCTGTTCATATCCGGACGAATCTGATATTTTATGCCTGACTCTTCAAAAATTCCCTGTACTGTTTTGACTTTATCTGAAAGTTTCTCTAAATCATTTGTCCTCTCACCAAATTCCAAAAATGAATTATCAGGATCAAAGCTGACTTTATTTCCATCCTTTACGCTGCTTACTCTCATTAATGAGTAAAGAACTTTATCCCATCCGTATTTTTCTGCCACTACATCTTCACTTTCCACACCATTTAGCGGAGCCATAATTATTGTGTCCGGTCCGACCTGATTTTTGATATCTTCAAGTGCCTGCTTTAATCCCGTCATTTTGGTAGTAATAATAACCAAATCTGCAGGTTCAGTTTTTTCATCCGGTGCCACTACGTTATAAAATTCACGGGTTCCGTTAATAACCATTCCTTCTTCTTTAAGAGCCTTTGCCCGTTCTCCGCCTGCTATAATTCTCAATCCATCATTCAATGCCGGCAAAAGGCTGTCTGCGAAAAATGCTCCTATTGCCCCTAGTCCTATTATTGCTACTGTGTCAATCTGCTTCATTTTCATGTCTCCTTTCGTTTTTTTATCTGTTTGTGTATATTTTAACAATCTTTTATTAAAAAAGCTATTTATGCTTATATTTTGCGATTATTTCGTTAATGGTATTATAATCCCTTTCAAACAGCTCTTCACTTATCTGACTGTGGAGTGTATTCCAGTCAACCTTCTCCATAATTTTATTAATAACAAAGTTCTTACTTCTCTGTTTATATTTAGGCATATTATTGATTTCCTGTAAATGAGCAAGCTCAGGTCTCCATAATAAGCTTAATTTTCGTTTCATTTTATAGGTTTTCTGTGCCTTTTTATTTTCGGAGGGTTCTCTTAACACCAGAAAATCAATTCCCGCTTCCAATTCTTCAGCAGATATTATTCCCCAAAAATCCGGAACATTTTCTGCCGCATGCCTTGCATGGGTTGAACCTACAACAAGATAATTAAAGTCAAAAAAGCGATTGTAATCCTTTACCTGTTTTTCAAGTCTTGCATATGTGTCTGCGTCACTTTTAATTTCTATTCCGACCAGAGAGTCAGGAAGCACTACCATTACATCTGCCCTGGACTTTGCAATCTGCTTTTCTTCAATTATTCTGATTTTATCAAATTTATCTTCCAGAAACTCAAATAACGGTTCCCTTATGTCCTGATCTCTCAGCATATCAACCTCCGATATTATTTTTTAATTATAACAAAAAATTTTGTATTAAAAAGCAGGTGCAAAATCTGCACCTGCTAATATTTAACTTATAAAAGTTCTATTTCACATTCTGACTAAATCTGTGGTCCTGCTGAAACTAAAGCCTTACCAACTTCATTTCCTTCGTATTTAGCAAAGTTCTTGTTAAATCTTTCTGCTAAATCCTTAGCCTTAGCTTCCCATTCTGAAGCATCAGCGTAAGTATCTCTAGGATCAAGAATTGCAGGATCTACGCCCGGAAGTTCTGTTGGAACTTCAAAGTTGAAGAATGGAATCTTCTTTGTTGGTGCATTTAAGATATCACCATTTAAGATTGCATCGATGATTCCACGAGTATCTTTAATTGAGATTCTCTTTCCTGTTCCGTTCCATCCTGTGTTTACTAAATATGCCTTAGCACCACTCTTTTCCATCTTCTTAACTAATTCTTTTGCGTATTTTGTTGGATGAAGCTCTAAGAATGCCTGTCCGAAGCATGCTGAGAATGTAGGTGTTGGTTCTGTAATACCACGTTCTGTACCAGCAAGCTTTGCTGTAAATCCTGATAAGAAGTAGTACTGTGTCTGTTCAGGTGTAAGTACAGATACCGGTGGTAATACTCCAAATGCATCTGCTGAAAGGAAAATTACATTCTTTGCTGCAGGTGCTGATGAAATAGGACGTACAATATTTTTAATATGGTTAATTGGATAAGAAACACGTGTATTTTCTGTTACACTCTTATCTGCAAAATCAATCTTTCCGTTAGCATCAAGTGTTACGTTTTCAAGAAGAGCATCACGCTTGATTGCATTGTAAATATCAGGTTCTGAATCCTTATCTAAGTCGATAACCTTAGCGTAGCATCCACCTTCGAAGTTGAATATGCCGTTGTCATCCCAACCGTGTTCATCATCACCGATAAGGAGACGCTTAGGATCTGTTGAAAGTGTTGTCTTACCTGTTCCTGAAAGACCAAAGAAGATTGCTGTGTTTTCACCGTTTAAGTCAGTGTTTGCTGAACAGTGCATTGAAGCAATTCCCTTAAGTGGAAGATAGTAGTTCATCATTGAGAACATACCTTTCTTCATTTCTCCGCCGTACCATGTATTAACAATAACCTGTTCACGACTTGTGATGTTGAACATAACTGCTGTTTCTGAGTTAAGTCCTAATTCTTTATAGTTTTCAACTTTTGCTTTTGAAGCGTTATAAACAACGAAATCCGGTTCAAAATTCTTAAGTTCTTCAGCTGTTGGCTTAATGAACATATTTGTTACAAAGTGAGCCTGCCAAGCAACTTCAACGATGAAACGAATTGCCATACGTGTATCTTTGTTTGCTCCACAGAAAGCATCTACTACATAAAGCTTCTTATTTGAAAGTTCTTTAATAGCAAGGTCCTTTACAGCAGCCCAAGCTTCTTTACTTGCCTTGTGGTTATCATTCTTGTATTCATCTGATGTCCACCATACCGTGTTTTCTGAATTTTCGTCTTCAACGATAAATTTGTCTTTTGGTGAACGACCTGTATAAATACCAGTCATAACATCAACAGCACCAAGTTCACTTTCCTGTCCTTTTTCATAACCTTCAAGTTCTGGTTTTGTTTCTTCTTCAAATAATGTTTCATATGAAGGATTGTATACAACTTCTGTTGTACCTGTGATACCATACTTGCTTAAATTGATTTCTGCCATTGTTCTCAAACCTCTTTTCTTCTAAATATAGTAATATAATGAATTCCTAAGAATTAGGATTATTATATCAATTTAATTATACATATTAGGAATATTGTCAATTTATATCAAAAGACCTTAACTCCTACCTTTGTATTATACATATTTGACCGATAAAATCAACAAATTTCACAGTATTTTAAAATTGTGAATTATTTTAAGTCATTCTATTTTCTAATTATTTATTCCTTTAGAAATTGCTGTTGCAATCTTATTCAAACTCTTTTTTGAATAATTACTTGCTTTGTCCCCGACTTCTAAATCTACGGATGGAATTGTAGAATATGATGTTTGGGTCAGATCTATGCCCATACGTCCGCTTCCATACACTTTCACACCTAAAGATTTCATTTTAGATACAATGCCTTTTCCCAGTTTTTCATGCTTTTTCCAGTTTTTTGACACCGGATACATTTTTTTGTAGGAACTTACATTTGGAACCCCAATATAAAATGCTCCTTTATTTGAACTTGATGAATCATAATGTATAGAAATATGATAATGAGCATTGTTATTTGCCATTACGGTTCTTGCAATGTTATCAAGTCTGGAATCAGATGTTTCCCTTACCATCAACACATTGTAACCCGCTTTTAGTAATTTTTTCTTTGTTATAAGAGCAAGTTCAAGGTTTGCTGAAGCCTCACTTTTTCCATTATTTAATGAAGTTCCACCATTTATTGATGTAGCTGTCACAGCCCCTGAAGCAGTACTTCCACCTGTTACCTTTTTGCTTCCGTCAGGATGGCATAGTGTCTTTTGCCTCTCTCCTCCTGAAGTTCCATGTCCTGCATTTACACATACAGTCTTTTTTTTGCTTCCCTGTGATCTGTATAGTATAGCTGAACCTGTATGTATTTTTGAGAATTTGGCAAACTCCCATTTTGGATTCCATCTGATAACAGTCACACTTGGACTCCATAATGAAAAGTACTTGTCTTTTCCTATTTTCCTATAGCCTCTGACTCTGATGTAATAATTCTTTTCTGTCTTACTAACATTTATTTTTGTCTGTTTTTTATTTTTCCCGGCATTCTTATTTTTGGACTTTTTAAAGTCAGATTGAGTACTGTATTGTATCTGATATCCGTCAGCATTCTTTATTTTTGCCCACACAACATTTATACTGCTATGTTTGTCAGCTGCCAAATTAATATCTGACTTTTTTTTTGCAAAGTTAATGCCTTCCCTGCTTCGTCCGGCTGTCTTATTATTATTTACCTTTACTGTTGTAGTCTGTTCTACAACCTGAGTTTCCTTTAGAGCTGTTGTGCTATTGACGGTAGCATTAACCAGATTCAAATTACTGCTATCTTCTCCAATCATCACCATTACACTTATTGCCCCTGTTATAACCAGAACCATAGCCAATAATAATATAACTCTTCTTTTTTTCATAACTTTCTCTCCATTCTGACATAATAATTAAATGCTTCAAAAAATACTATTTTCCTTCAACATTTATAGTATAACACATATCATGCCATTCTTCATCGCCCCATACGGAATCTGATATACCAAGATCCACAAATCTCATTTTTTCATACATTTTAATTTTTCCATCAAGACATGTTAGAATTAATCTCTTTCTGCCTTTTTTCTCTTCTCTGCACAAATAATTAAATACTATTTCTGTTGCCAGTCCCTGCCCTCTATATTGAGGAAGAACGTCAAGTCCCAACAGCATAACATTCTCCCCATTAGGTTCGTTTAAATCTGCCTCAGTAAAAAATTCATCTCTGAACTTTCCTTCATTTGTAGCAATGCCATTTAAAAAACCTGCCATTTTTCCTGTCTCTTTGTCTATTGCAACCAAAAACAGTTCCGGAACTTTCTCAATTCTGTCCTTCATATGTGCTTTTGAACATGCCTCGTGAGGCGGAAAACATATCTGTTCTATTTCCACTGCCTGATCTGCTTCATCCTTATGGATATCTCTAAATTCAAATTTTTCATTTAATCCTCTGTCTGCATATCCGTTTTCTCTTAAGTACTTTTCAATATTCTTCATTTACTTAATCCTCATTTTCTTATTTTCTATGCCACAATGTCAAATTGTGAATTATACAAGTCTGCATAAAATCCGTTTTTCTTCATTAACTCATCATGAGTTCCCTGCTCTATTATATCTCCGTCTTTCATAACAAGTATTATATCTGCATTTTTGATAGTACTCAACCTATGAGCTATAACAAAGCTTGTTCTTCCCTTCATGAGATTATCCATGGCTCTCTGAATTCTATGCTCTGTTCTTGTATCTACGGAAGATGTTGCCTCATCAAGAATCATAACCGGATTATCTGCAAGTATCGCTCTTGCTATAGTAAGGAGCTGCCTCTGACCTGCAGAAACATTAGATGCCTCTTCATTTAATTCAAAGTTATATCCTCCCGGCAATGTTTTTATGAAATGATGTGCGTGAGCAGATTTAGCTGCTGCAATAACCTCTTCATCTGTGGCATCTAATCGTCCGTATCTGATATTTTCCATAATTGAACCCTTAAATAACCACGTATCCTGAAGTACCATTCCAAAAGCATTACGAAGTTCATTTCTGTTGTAATACTTTAAGTTATGTCCATCCAGCTTAATTTCACCGGAATTAACATCATAAAATCTCATCAGCAATTTAACCATGGTAGTTTTTCCGGCCCCTGTAGGTCCTACAATTGCCACCTGCTGACCTTTATTAACATGTGCATTAAAGTCATTTATTATAATGTTATCTTCGTTATAGCCAAAATGTACATGTTCAAAATCAATAATTCCCTCAACATTATTAATTGATACAGCATTTTCTGTTATCTGATCTTCCTCCGCTTCATCTAAAAATTCAAAAACACGTTCTGCTGCCGCCATCATTGACTGCATCATATTGGTAACCTGTGCTATCTGCTGAATTGGCTGTGTAAAGTTCTTAACATATGTTATAAATGCCTGAATGTCACCAATAGTTATAGTTCCGTTAATAGCAAGGAATGCTCCCAAAACGGCCACTCCCACATATCCTAAATTTCCAACGAAGGTCATTATAGGTTGCATCATTCCTGATAAAAATTGTGATTTCCATGCAGATGCATATAGAACATTATTTGTATTTTTAAATTCATCAATTACATCCTGCTCTTTTCCAAATGCCTTTACAACAAGATGCCCTGAATAGTTTTCCTCAACCTGACCGTTAATATGTCCCAGATATTCCTGCTGGGTTTTAAAGTATTTCTGTGAACGCTTCATTATAAAACTTATAAAAACCAAACTTACAGGAAGTATTAACAATGTGATTAAAGTCATAAGCGGACTAATAGTCAGCATCATAATAACAACACCTATCATTGTTGTTACCGAAGTAATAAGCTGTGTTACACTTTGGTTTAAACCATTTCCCAATGTGTCCACATCGTTTGTAATTCTTGACAATACTTCACCATAAGTTCTGCTTTCAAAATACTTCATTGGCATCCGATTAATTTTTTCAACAATTTCCCTACGGAGTCTGTAGCATAATTTCTGTGTTATGGTGGACATTGTATAACCCTGTACAAGGTTAAATAACGAACTTATCAGGTATAATCCTAAAACAATAAGTAAAATTCTTCCTATATAGGTAAAATCAATGCCACCGTTACCTGAAATCTTTGCCATTAGTCCCTGTGCCAGTCTTGTCGTTGCCTTACCTAATATTTTAGGACTTACAATAGAGAACACTGCGCTGGCAACGGCACATAACATTACCGCAAAAATCCCTATTTTATATCTTCCGGCATATTTGATTAATTTTTTTGATGTTCCTTTAAAGTCCTTGGCTTTTTCACCTGGCTTACGATTCATTCTAGGCATAATCAGTCCTCCTTTCCTTCTAGGCTTGCCTGAAACTCTGCTTCAGAAAGCTGTGATTTTGCAATCTGCATGTATGTTTCGCAGGACTTGACAAGTTCTTTATGTGTTCCTTTACCTACTAGCTTTCCATCTTCCAAAACAAGTATCTTATCTGCATGAAGAATTGTGCTTACTCTTTGTGCCACGATAAATACTGTTGCGTCTTTGGTTTTTGGCTTCAATGCCTTTCTAAGCTCCGTATCTGTTTTAAAATCAAGAGCGGAAAAACTGTCGTCAAAAATATATATCTTTGGATTTCTGGCTATTGCCCTTGCTATGGAAAGTCTCTGTTTCTGTCCACCGGAAACGTTAGTTCCTCCCTGAGATATAGGGCTGTCATATTTTTCAGGTTTGTCATTAATAAATTCCGTAGCCTGTGCAATCTCCGCTGCTTCTTCAATTCCCTTTTCATCAATTCCCGGAGCTCCATAAGCAATATTTGAATTAATGTCTCCTGAGAAAAGAATTCCTGTTTGTGGAACATATCCTATCTGTGAACGCAATGTTTTAACTGATATGTCTCTAATGTCAGTTCCATCAAGTGTTATAGAGCCCTCAGTTACATCGAAAAATCTCGGTATAAGTTTTGCAAGAGTGGATTTTCCACTTCCTGTACTACCAATAATGGCTATGGTTTCTCCCGGTTTTGCCTCAAAATCAATATCCTCTAATATATTTTCTTCTCCATCCGGATATTTAAAATTAACATGATTAAATTTAATAACTGCTCTGTCTGCTTTTGCAGTAACTGCATTTTCTTTATCTTTTATTGTTATTTCAGTAGTAAGAACTTCATTAATTCTGTTAGCTGCAACAGCTGCTCTTGGGAGCATAATAGATACCATAGTAAGCATCAGGAATCCCATAATAATCATCATGGAATATGTGATAAACGCTGTCATTGCGCCAACTTCCATTACACCCTGATCGATTTTTTTAGCAGCAACCCATATAATCAATACTGAAACGCCATTCATTACTATCATAAGTGCAGGCATCATAAATGACATCGCCCTGTTAGTAAACAGCATTACCTTTGTTAAATTACTATTAGCCTCTTCAAATCTCTCTTCTTCTTTTTTCTCTCTACTAAAAGCTCTGATAACTGAAAGTCCTGTAAGTATTTCCCTTGAGACTAAATTTACTTTGTCTACAAGTTTCTGCATTATATTAAATTTTGGCATTGCCACTACCATAAGCACTGCAATTATGCAGATAACTGCTGCAACAGCCACCACTATGGTCCATTCCATACCTGAGCCATAATTTACTACATTAATAACACCACCAAGTGCAAGAATCGGAGCATAAAGCACCATTCTTAACAACATAACCGTAACCATCTGTATCTGCTGCACATCATTAGTACTTCTTGTAATTAATGAGGCTGTAGAAAATTTGTCCAGTTCTGCATTTGAAAATTTCATAACCTTTGTGAATATTTTTTCTCTAAGGTCACGTCCCACACCAGCAGCAACTTTTGATGCAAAAAATCCTACAAGGATTGCAGCCATAACCATAAGTAAGGTCATGGAAATCATTTTTCCACCTGTCTTTAACATATAATCCGTCTGTAACTTATCCACATCCATGCCACAGGCTTTATATTCTTTCTTTGCAAAGCTTTTAG
>OBKI01001285.1_pt1 | contig 11309 bp, 10 predicted proteins | sample 1519731 | NCBI WGS metagenome assembly OBKI01 (sample SAMN00265070, study PRJEB22529) | human gut metagenome
CTGCGCTTTTGATTCAGCGGAAGCTTATTTCAAACAAGAGAAAGCATTATTTGAATCACTCTCTTTGCCAAACGAACAATTAAGCCGTAAAGAATTATTTCAATGGATGAAGCAGAATAATCCACAACTAAAAGGCGCTTATTTAGGCGCGAGCCATAATGAACTATTCATTTGCTATGATCGCCAATGGCAAGTAATCGATTGCCCTAAATAAGCATAATTCGCTTTTTTATTTGATCTACATCGTTACAACCTAGTAAGATCTAGGTATAATGTTCCAGTTTAATTTTAACTAACCCAAGAGGAAAGCTTATGTCAGTAATCAAAATGACCGACTTAGATTTAAAAGGTAAACGTGTATTTATTCGCGCGGACTTAAACGTACCGGTAAAAGATGGCAAAGTGACATCTGATGCGCGTATTCGTGCGACTATCCCGACGTTAAAACTGGCTTTAGAGAAAGGCGCAAAAGTGATGGTTACCTCTCACTTAGGTCGTCCAACTGAAGGTGAATTCAAACCTGAAGACTCTTTACAACCGGTTGTTGATTACTTAAAAGACGCAGGTTTCAATGTGCGTTTAGTACAAGACTACTTAAACGGTGTGGATGTTAAAGAAGGCGAAATCGTTGTTTTAGAAAACGTACGTGTAAACAAAGGTGAGAAGAAAAACGATCCTGAATTAGGTAAAAAATATGCCGCACTTTGCGATGTTTTCGTAATGGATGCATTCGGTACAGCTCACCGTGCACAAGCGTCAACTTACGGCGTAGCGGAATTTGCACCGGTTGCTTGTGCTGGTCCATTATTAGCAGCTGAGTTAGATGCATTAGGTAAAGCATTAAAAGAGCCAGCTCGTCCGATGGTTGCGATCGTAGGCGGTTCTAAAGTTTCCACTAAATTAGAAGTATTAAACTCTCTTTCAAAAATTGCTGATCAAATTATCGTGGGCGGTGGTATTGCAAATACTTTCATCGCGGCAGCTGGCCACAATGTGGGTAAATCGTTATATGAAGCAGATTTAATCCCTGTAGCAAAAGAATTAGCAGCAAGCACGGATATTCCAGTTCCAGTTGATGTACGTGTTGGTACTGAATTCTCTGAAACTGCTCCTGCAACAGAAAAATTAGTAACCGAAGTGAAAGATGATGAATCTATCTTCGATATCGGTGATAAATCTGCAGAACAATTAGCTAAAATCATCAAAAATGCAAAAACCGTTTTATGGAATGGTCCAGTTGGCGTGTTTGAGTTCCCTAACTTCCGTAAAGGGACTGAAATCATTTCTCACGCGATTGCAAACAGCGATGCATTCTCTATCGCAGGGGGCGGTGATACTTTAGCGGCTATCGATTTATTCGGTATTGCAGATAAAATCTCTTACATCTCTACCGGTGGTGGTGCATTCTTAGAATTCGTTGAAGGTAAAGTATTACCAGCAGTAGAAATTCTTGAAAAACGTGCGAACGGTTAATTAAATGCTTTCTATCCCCTCTGCACAGAGGGGATAAATATTGATTCTTCAAACGGAGGATAAATCCTCCAAAACAAAAGGAAACACAACTATGGCTAAATTATTAGATATCGTAAAACCTGGCGTAGTAACAGGTGAAGATGTACAAAAAATCTTTGCTTATGCCAAAGCAAACAACTTCGCGATCCCTGCAGTAAACTGCGTGGGTTCAGACTCCGTAAACGCAGTATTGGAAACCGCTGCTCGTGTGAAAGCACCAGTAATTATCCAATTCTCAAACGGTGGTGCAGCTTTCTACGCAGGTAAAGGTATCAAACCAACAAGCGGTGCACGTCCAGACGTTTTAGGTGCGATCGCAGGTGCGAAACACGTTCATACTTTAGCCAAAGAATATGGTGTGCCAGTTATTCTGCATACCGACCATGCAGCGAAAAAATTACTTCCATGGATTGATGGCTTACTTGAAGCGGGTGAAAAACACTTTGCAGAAACTGGTCGTCCATTATTCTCTTCTCACATGCTTGACTTATCTGAAGAACCTATGGAAGAAAACATGGCAATTTGCCGTGAATACCTTGCTCGTATGGATAAATTAGGCATGACCCTTGAAATCGAAATCGGTATCACCGGTGGTGAAGAAGATGGCGTGGATAACTCTGATGTAGATGAATCTCGTTTATATACCCAACCATCTGATGTGCTTTACGTTTACGACCAATTAAACCCAGTAAGCCCTAACTTTACCGTTGCGGCAGCATTCGGTAACGTGCACGGTGTTTATAAACCAGGTAACGTAAAATTAAAACCATCTATTTTAGGTGCGTCACAAGAATTCGTGGCAAAAGAACGTAATCTACCAGCAAAACCAATCAACTTCGTTTTCCACGGTGGTTCAGGTTCTAGCCGCGAAGAAATCCGCGAAGCAATTAGCTATGGTGCGATCAAAATGAATATCGATACTGATACTCAATGGGCTGCATGGAATGGTATATTAAACTTCTATAAAGCAAATGAAGCTTATCTTCAAGGTCAATTAGGTAACCCTGAAGGTCCTGATGCACCAAACAAAAAATACTACGACCCACGTGTTTGGTTACGTAAAATGGAAGAATCAATGTCTAAACGCTTAGAGCAATCTTTCGAAGACTTAAACTGCGTTGATGTTTTATAATCCATAAAAATAGACTAAAATAAGACCGCACTTTCTAGTGCGGTTTTTTATTTTACATAACCTAAATATCGAGCATAATCTATGCAAATAACAAAACAAAATTGGTTAGTCACCCTAATAAACTTCGCGGTAACGCTTTTCTTCCTTTCGATATTTATTGTCAAGGGGGGATATAATGCTGCACCTGCTCTACTGATGTTAATCGGTTTAGGTTATGGCGTTTATGCTTTAATCAAGAAACCGCTTTTAAACTTATCAAGAGTTGATAAATACTTAATTTATAGCTACCTTTTTTATTTTGTTACCTTTGTGCTTTCTCTCAGTATTAATGGGGGAAAAATGCGCGATCTTGATACTGCAAGCCGCGTCGTTTTCTTTGTTCCTGTTTTACTTTTATTATTAAAATATCCTATCAAAACTTGCGTTTTGAGTTACTCTATTCCGCTTGGTAGTATTATTTCCCTTTGCGTAGCACTTTATGATAAATTTATCTTGAATCTACGCCCAGAGCAAAATCCTCGAATTATGCATATTCAAGGTGGTGATATTTCTATGTCATTAGGCATTTTTAGCCTAATTATTGCCCTCTATGCCCATCAGAAAAAAGACGTAAAATTAACCACTCTTAGTGTTATTGGTGGTTTATGTGGCATCGTAGGAAGTTTGCTTTCTACCGCTCGAGGTGGATGGGTTGCCTTACCCGTCTTACTTATTGTTATCCTTTATATTTATCGCCATTCTCTTTCAAAACGTTTTCTCCTGACTTTCTTTGGAATTATTGTGGTCGCGAGCATCGGTATTAGTCAAATGCCAAATAACCGCATTATGGAACGCCTTGATGTTGCTCAAAAAGATATTCAACTTTACTTGGATAACCATGATGGAAATACTTCTCTTGGGGCTCGTTTTGAAATGTGGAAAAGTGCACTTGAAATGGCAAAAGAAAAACCTTTATTTGGTTGGGGTATTCAAGGTGCAACAGAAAAACGTAAGCAAGAAACGGAAGAAAAAATTGCTACAGGTAACATTGGGCAATTTACTCATGCCCATAACCAATATTTAGATGACCTCTCAAAACGAGGAATTGTCGGATTACTCGCCTTGCTTGCTGTTTTACTTGTCCCTCTCCGTGCCTTTATGAAGGATCTGAAAACAACGAATAACGAGATCAAGCTAATTGCAACGTTAGGCGTTGCCCATATTTTATCTGTGATGATTTATGGCTTAAGCCAAGGTTTCTTGGTACATAATTCAGGTACTATTTTTTACTTTTTCTTAACGATTGTGTTTTATGCTGCAATACGAACACACCAGAAGGCAGAATAATGAAAATTTTAGTCATTCGTAACGATAAACTGGGTGATTTTGTTCAAGCATTTCCGGCTTTTGCGATGTTAAAAGCCTCAAATCCTGCGCTAAAACTGACCGCACTTGTGCCGGCTTATACCGCGCCTCTTGCTCAAATCTGCCCCTATTTAGATGATGTCATCATTGATAGTGCTAAGAACGACAAAGCGGATTTTAATCGTCTTGTTAAAGAAATCAAAGAGCAGAAATTTGATGGCATGATTAGCTTCTTTTCCAATACCCATAACGGTAAATTAGCCTGGAAAAGTGGGATTCCTTATCGTCTTGCGCCCGCAACAAAATGGGTGCAAATCCTTTATAACCATCGTTTAACACAACGCCGTTCGCGTTCAGAAAAATCTGAAGCAGAATATAATCAAGATCTGGCCCGAGCGTTCTTAAAAAAACACAACATGCCGATTGTGGAACCCAAACCACCTTACCTTTCATTTCCTGAAAGTGCGGTTAAAAATCAACGTGTTTTTCTTCAAGAACAATTGGGTTTATCGGCAGATAAAAAATGGGTCTTTGTGCATAGTGGAACAGGTGGTTCAGCAACAAGCCTTTCTCTGACACAGTATGCTCAATTGATACAAGGTTTATTAAACGAATTTGACTGTCAGATTATCTTAACAGCAGGACCTGGTGAAAGCGAAAAAGCCCATGAGTTATCGGCAAAAATCGATAACCCAAATGTGTTTGTGTACGATAAGAATAAAGGATTAGTGGATTTTGCACACTCTCTGGCTTGTGCAGATTTATTCATTGCGGGGTCCACTGGACCATTGCATTTAAGCAGTGCATTCAATGTACCAACGATCGGATTCTATCCAAATAGTCGCTCATCTCAGCCTCGTCGTTGGAAACCGATTAACGATGCAGATAAACATCTTGCTTTCTGCCCGCCAAAAGGGAAAGACGAAATGAACTTAGGCTTAATTTCTATTGATGATGCCTTAGTGGAGATTATCCCCTTCGTACGGAAAATGTGGCAAACGGGCAATTGAGTTTAAGCACAGCTGTACAATCCAACCTATTGCGGCGGCAAAAACAACGGTATCTATTCCGACTGTGCCGCCGAGAATATAACCCAACACACAAACCGACACTTCAAGGCTTGTTCTTACAATCCCTACTTTTAAATGAAAGCGTTGACAAAGTCCTACCATTAACCCATCTCGAGGCCCCGCCCCCTGATGACAGGTTAAATACAATGCTGTTCCTAACCCATAAAGCAAAAGCCCAATGCCACCGAATAAAATTTGGCTAAAAAGTGCGGTTGGTTCAGGCATAATTTTCACGGTTAAACCAAGAAAAAAAGCAATCACGATAATATTCAAAATCGTACCAAGCCCAAATCTTAACTTAAGGGGAATCCAAGCTAACATCACCAAACAGCTAATCCAAAATGATGCCCAACCAATACTAACATCAGCTTGTAATGCCACACCTTGAGAAAGTACGGTCCAAGGTGAGGAACCCAAATTAGCGAGCACAATTAAGCCATCTCCAATGCCCAGTATTGCCAATGCAAATAAGAGCATCAACATCGTTTTACCTTCGACTGACCATAGCGATTTTGCGGCCCAACTGGTGTGAGGAATCACCCGTGCTTTTTTCATATTATTCCCATTTATATTTAACGCTTACATCATAATGGGAAACCCCATAAAACCAAAACATTTTAACGTCATATGATATAACCGAATTGACTGATAAATATCATAAATGTGATGTAGATCACATTGTCAAAATTGTCATCATCCAGCCACTGACTTAAAATAGGCTACCCTTTTAAATTAGGACATTATTATGCTTGCATCTCTTCAAGATATTTTAGATACCGTAAAATCCAATACACTCACCTATCAACAAAAACTCATGTGTTTAGGCAATATTGCCGAGCGATTATTTGATCCTCGTGAATTATTAGGCTACACAGATGAAGAATGGCAATTCCTTCAAAATCAAATGATCTGTGATTTAAACGAAGGCTATGCGATTTATCGCCCCCGCTACATTTTGCCGGATTACAATGTGTATATTAAAAAAGGCTGTGAATTTCTTGAATTACCCGCACCAAAAAATCTTGATGAAGCATTAGATGGCTTATTGATTTTATATTCCCACGTGCCCTCCATTACCACATTCCCAGTTTACATTGGGCGCTTAGACATGCTACTTGATCCGTTTATTACCGATGAAGAACAAGACTACATCAAAATTAAACGTTTCTTAAATCATGTGGATAAAACTGTGCCAGATTCATTCTGTCATGCCAATATTGGGCCTTATGACACCAAAGCAGGGCGTTTAATTTTAAAAGCGGTGATTGAGTTAGAAGCACCAACACCAAATATGACCATTCGTTACGATAAGAGCAAAACAAGTCGTGAATTTGCAGAATTAGCGGCAAAAGCGTGCTTATTAGTTTCTAAACCGTCTTTTGCTAATGATGCTTACTACATTTCTGACTTAGGCGAACAATATGGTATTGCAAGCTGCTATAACGCACTGCCTGAATGTGGAGGGGCTTATACGCTCACTCGCTTACGCTTAGGGACTATCGCACGCGCCTGTAAAACCGTGGATGAAATGGTCAATGAACTTTTACCTCGTGTAGCAAAATGTGCGCTCTCCACAATGGATAAACGCCATAAATTTGTAGTAGAAGAAAGCAACTTCTTTAATACCTCATTCCTCAAAAAAGAAGGTTTTATCAAACGGACTAATTTTACGGGGATGTTTGCCATTGTAGGACTTGCAGATGCGACAAATCATTTATTGCAACAAGAAGGCTTAAACGAAACCTTTGGTAAAAGCCAACGCGGTGATGAAATTGCAACCTTGATTATGGATAAATTAAAAGAAGTCACGGATAACCATGAAGGCGTGTATGCTGAACGCACGGGCAATCGTTATTTATTACATGCTCAAGTAGGCGCAAGCAATCATGAAGAAGATAAACGTAATGCGCCAGCACATCGCATTCGTGTGGGTGAAGAACCAACGTTACTGGCTCATTTGAAACAATCGGCGCCATTCCATAAATACTTCCCATCAGGTACGGGAGATTTGTTTGCCTTTGACCAAACCTATGTGGATCATTTAGATGCCGTTGTTGATATTATCGATGGTTCATTTGCTCAAGGTTACCGCTATATCACCACTTACCTTAAAAACACCGATTTGATTCGTGTAACGGGCTATTTGGTGAAGAAAAGCGAAGTGGAAAAATACCGTAAAGGTGAAGTAGCATTGCGCGATACCACTTGGTATGGCTCGGGCACCGATGATTGTGCACAAGTCTTTGACCGTCAATTACGCGATGAACAAGATATAAGTGCAAGCTAGAAAAAAAGTGCGGTCGAAAAATTCTTTGTTTTTTTAACCGCACTTATTCTTTTTCTGCCTTTTCTAAAATTGCTTTGTGCTCTCGAATCAATGCCATAAACGGCTGCCCAAAGCGTTCCAATTTGATCGCACCCACCCCATTAATTTGTAACATCTCAATATTACTTGTTGGCATATATTGCGCCATTTCCTGTAACGTTGCATCGTTAAAGACAATATAAGGTGGAATATTTTCCTTATCCGCTAGCTGCTTCCGTAAGAAACGCAAGCGAGCAAACAGATCTTTATCGTAATTTGCCACCGTATTTTTATGGGACGTATGCACAATTTTATTAATGGATGAAATGCGCGGCATCGCTAATTCAAGCGGCACTTCGCCTTTTAAAACAGGGCGAGCGCTTTCTGTGAGCTGAAGCGTGGCACTATTAAACTCACCGATCACTTGTTGAATAAAACCAAGATGAATCAGTTGGCGAATCACGGATTGCCAATGTTCTTTGCTTTTATCTTTACCAATGCCATAAACACTTAACTTATCATGTTGGCGTTCTACAATTTTTTGATTATGCATCCCTCGCAATACCGCAATCACATATTGCACACCGAAACATTGACCCACACGATAAATCGTCGACATCACTTTTTGCGCATCAATTAAGCCATCATATTTCTTTGGCGGGTCTAGACAAATATCGCAGTTTTGGCAAGGCGTTTGACGATATTCACCAAAATAATTGAGTAATACCAAACGGCGACAAGTTTGACTTTCGGCAAATTCACCAATGGCTTCCAATTTATGTTGCTCAATTTGACGTTGCGGCGTCTCTGGTTTTTCAAGCAGAATCTTCTGCAACCAAGCATAATCAGCCGGTTCGTAGAAAAGCACCGCTTCCGCAGGTAAATCATCTCGCCCCGCACGACCAGTTTCTTGGTAATATGATTCAATGCTTCTCGGCAAATCAAAATGGGCGACAAAACGCACATTGGATTTATTAATCCCCATGCCAAACGCAATCGTCGCAACCACAACTTGAATGTTATCTCGCTGGAAATCTTGTTGGACGCGTTCGCGTAGTGCTGTTTCCATTCCCGCATGATACGCCGCAGCCGACACGCCTTTATTTCGCAAAGTTTCGGCTATACGTTCCACTTTCGAACGACTATTGCAATACACAATGCCACTTTTGCCTTTTTGAGCCAAGACAAAACGCGTAAGCTGCTCCATCGGCTTAAACTTTTCTTCCAACGTATAACGAATATTCGGACGGTCAAAACTACCAATGTATTTGTGAGGATTGTCTAATTTAAGATGAGTGAGAATATCCTGTCTTGTCGCGTAATCCGCTGTCGCCGTTAATGCCATAATTGGCGCATTTGGAAACGCTGCTTTTAAGCCGCCAAGTTGGGTATATTCAGGGCGAAAATCATGACCCCACTGTGAAATACAATGTGCTTCATCAATGGCGATAAAGGAAATTTGAGCATAAGAAATCAGCTGAAAAAAGCTGTTTGTCATCACTTTTTCAGGCGAAACATATAATAATTTTAATTGACCTGAAATGAGCTTATTTGCAACTTGCTGTTGTTGTTCTGACGTCTGACTAGAGTTTAGAAAATCGGCTTCAATGCCGTTTGCTTGGAGTTGATCCACCTGATCTTTCATTAAAGAAATCAAAGGCGAAATCACTAATGTGAGACCAGGAAAACAAAGTGCTGGAATTTGATAACACAAGGATTTGCCATTTCCTGTGGCCATCACCACTAAGGCATCCTGACCGCTTAACGCAGCATGAATCACTTCTTCCTGCCCTTTGCGGAAAGATTGGTAACCAAAAACAGACCGCAACGTATGAAGTGCGGTCGTTTTTAAGTCTGTTTTTTGCGGGGTATGTTCCGCGAGTTCGGTCATTAGAATGTTACCGTTTCTCCGTGAGCGGCAACCGCCTCGGTTAAACAATCCCAAAAGCGTTTGCCATCATTTGCCACCCAATCATTGTTTTTATAGGCAAAATGAAATCCACCCAAGCGGCTCGCAAGCCAAAGCTCAAGAAGAGGTTCTTGTTTATTGATAACAATTTGTGAGCGGTCATCAAATGTGATCGTGAATACCGAACCTTGCGTTTCGCAATCCACATCGCAATCTTGATTCTCTAACGCTTCTTCAATTTTTTGCCAAACCTGTTCAATATTTTGGTGAAATTCTGCAACATTCATAAAATTTTCCGATTAAATCTGATAGAATGCCGTGAATTATAAAGCCTTTCGCCTCGTTGGCAAAGGCAGATTTTACTTATTAGAGAGATTGAAAAATGAAAAAATTACTTTCTATTTTGTTATTAGGTGCATTCTGCACTTTGGCTACAGGTTGCGGTGTAAAAGGGCCATTATATTTTCCTGAAAAAGAACAACCACAAAACACACAAAAAACACAATAAAAACTGACCGCACTTAAAGGATTCGTCATGGATTTTTTCCAATATAAAAACGAGCAACTTTATGTTGAAGATTTGCCCGTCAAACAACTCGCTGAAGAATTTGGCACACCACTTTATATTTATTCGCGCGCCACGCTTGAGCGCCATTGGCATGCCTTTGATTCAGCATTAGGAGAGCATCCACACCTAATTTGCTATGCCGTAAAAGCCAATTCTAATATTGGTATCTTGAATGTCATGGCAAAATTAGGTTCTGGTTTTGATATCGTTTCACAGGGCGAATTAGAACGCGTCTTAGCGGCTGGTGGAGAGGCTTCAAAAGTAGTCTTTTCTGGCGTGGCAAAATCTCGCTCAGAAATTATGCGAGCGTTAGAAGTAGGCATTCGTTGTTTTAATGTGGAATCTATTGCGGAACTATATCACATCAATCAGATTGCGGGTGAAATGGGCAAAGTAGCCCCGATTTCTTTACGTGTAAACCCCGATGTCGATGCCCATACACACCCTTACATTTCTACGGGATTAAAGGAAAATAAATTTGGTGTGAGCGTAGATGAAGCGCGTGAGGTATATAAATTAGCTGCAACCTTACCTCATGTAAAAATTACGGGTATGGATTGCCATATTGGCTCTCAGCTTACTGAATTACAGCCCTTCTTAGATGCAACTGATCGTCTCATTCGTTTAATGGAACAATTAAAAGAAGATGGCATCACATTAAAACACTTAGATCTCGGTGGAGGTTTAGGCGTAACTTATACTGATGAAACGCCACCTCATCCAAGTGATTATGCGACGGCGCTACTGAATAAATTAAAAGATTATGAAGATCTCGAAATTATTTTAGAACCAGGTCGAGCGATCGCGGCGAATGCGGGGATTTTAGTGGCGAAAGTTCAATACTTAAAAAGTAATGAAAGCCGAAACTTCGCGATTACTGATACCGGCATGAACGATATGATTCGTCCAGCACTCTATGAAGCTTATATGAACATCATTGAAATTGACCGCACTTTAGGGCGTGAAAAAGCCATTTATGATGTTGTTGGCCCAGTATGCGAAACCTCTGACTTTCTAGGTAAACAGCGTGAATTAGCCATTGCTGAAGGGGATTATATTGCTCAACGTTCTGCTGGTGCTTATGGTGCAAGTATGTCCTCAAACTACAATTCTCGTCCACGTACGGCTGAAGTGTTAGTGGATGGAAACAAAGCTCACTTAATTCGTCGCAGAGAAAATCTCAGCGAATTATGGGCACTAGAAAGCATCGCTAAATAAATAAAAACGGTCAAGACTTATATCTTGACCGTTTTTTGTATGACTAAATAATTCGAGAGAATTGTTGTCGTTTTGCCGCGGCTCTTGAATAGGTATCAAAGCATAAGCAAATATTACGAATTAATAATCGACCTTTAGGCGAAACTTGTAAGCCTGTTTCCGTTTCAGAAATTAATCCATCTTCAAGTAATGGTTTTAATAACTGTAAATCTTCAGCAAAGTGCTTTTTGAAATCAATATTATATTGTTTT
>OBKI01001286.1_pt1 | contig 11308 bp, 10 predicted proteins | sample 1519731 | NCBI WGS metagenome assembly OBKI01 (sample SAMN00265070, study PRJEB22529) | human gut metagenome
AAAGCTGAACAAGTCGAACTCTGTATATGATATTATCGTATACAGGAATATGTTTTGTTTGGTGTATCGAAGAAAATAAAAGTAACGACATTGTATGTTACGAAAGTGATATACAGTGTCGTTATTTTTATGCTATAATGCGGATATGAATTTAACAAATCGGAATTTATGGAGGATAAAGCTGATGAACAACAAAAGGATAATTATAGGAGTCACTAACGGAATAATCGCAGCAATACTTTGGAGCGTTGTTTTTATAAATGTCTTAAATAGCATGGCTGGAATTGGAATCGGAATATGTCTGGGTATATCTTTTGGTATATCTGGCAGTCTTATTTTTTCATTCAGTTAGTTGTATTACTATGATAAAACTATTTATCTGAATTACCTATTTGAAGATTTACTTCATCTTTGTCCTTGTTTACATCTGCATTTATATTAAGACTTTCTTTTTCCAAAGTATCTTTATTTACATGGACTTTAACCTTCTTATCTTTATCCTTATAAATATAGTTTCCATTTTCAGTTTCTTTTAGTTTGGTTTTGTTGCCATTATTATCCGTTACAAATACCTGTATATGCTTTGCAATACCTGAACCTGTAGCTGCATATGATACAACATCAGATGTGGCAAATAAAGCTAATGCGACAAGGGCAACAGCGGCATAACGTATTTTAAATTTTCTGATTTTTTTATTTCTTACTTCCATATTTATCACCTTTCTCATACAGTCATCAGAAATATTAATTTCGTCAAACATCTTTTTATAATTATTCATCTAACCAATCTCCTTTCATGGTGTTTTTAATCTTTGCTCTGGCACGCATTAACCTGGTTTGAACTGTAGTTTCTTTTATATGTAAGATTTCAGATATTTCCCGTATGGAATATCCTTCATAATAATATAAATGAACCACTATTCTATATTTCGTATCCAAGCTCATTACTGTGTCATAAAGCATAGAGTTTTCATTATTTTCAAAAGAAAATTCGGCATCTGACACGGATTCATCCCAGGATACAATTCTTTTACGCCAAAAAGATGTACACATATTTTTCGATTCATTGATAGATACACGAATAAGCCATCTTTTTATGTGTTCGTTGTCTGAAAATGAACCTTTATGCTGCAACAGTTTTAAAAAGGTATTTTGAACAATATCCTCTGCGTCATATTTATTTTTGCAATAATTGTAGGCTATTTTGAAGACCATATTGGCATATTCCGTTACAAGTTGATTATACAATTGTGAGTCCACAAGATTTCCTCCTTAATGTGTTGAAAGATCTTTCTAATAATACAACAATTCAAACGGAAAAAATATCACAAAAAATTTTAAAACATTTGGAATGAATTTTTACGAATAATTAATGTTCATTAAATCGACACATATTTATTGTTTAATTATGATGAATACAATATAATTAGTGTAGCAGTTAAGGAGGTTCGTATGGAGCAGTTAAAGATATTAGTTGTAGATGATGAAGCAAGAATGAGAAAACTCGTAAAAGATTTTTTAGTCAGAAAACAATATACCGTTGTTGAGGCTGGAGACGGAGAAGAGGCAATAGAGTTATTTGTTAAAGAAAATGATTTTGATTTAATTATATTGGATGTTATGATGCCAAAAATGGACGGCTGGGAAGTCTGCAGGGAAATAAGAAAACTTTCAAAAGTTCCAATTATTATGCTGACGGCAAAAGGTGAGGAAAGTGACGAACTTCTTGGATTTGAACTGGGAGTTGACGAATACATAAGCAAGCCTTTTAGTCCGAGAATTCTTGTGGCAAGAGTTGATGCTATATTAAGAAGAACAAACAATATTGCTCAGAACGAAATTGAAAAGGCAGGAGATATTGAAATTAATAAGGCTGCCCATATTGTTTCGGTTAAGGGAAAGCCTGTTGAACTTAGCTTCAAGGAATTTGAACTGCTTGCTTATTTTGTAAAGAATAAGGGAATTGCACTTTCAAGAGAAAATATACTGAACAATGTATGGAATTATGATTATTTTGGTGATGCAAGAACCATTGATACCCATGTCAAAAAATTGCGTAGTAAATTAGGAGAGTGCGGAAAATACATTTTAACTATTTGGGGCATGGGATATAAATTCGAGGTACAATAATGAAGCGTTCAATTCGAGTAAAATTAGCAGTTTTGATAATTACAATAATGGCGGTATCAATTGGTGCCGTTATTTTGTATAGCAGTTTTTTTGTGGAAAAATATTATTCTGCAACAAAACAGACATCAATTAAAAGTGTATACTACTATTTAAAAGACATTATAGATAAAGATGAGAATCTGGAAAAAAGTGATAATGTAAGAAAATTAAACAATATTTGTGAGAGAACAGGAACAACATTAATTCTTGTAGATTCGAACGGAAATGTTCTTTTTGATTATGGAGCAGGAAAAATTCTTATTGAAAGATGGCGTGATATGATTTTCGGTCAGAATATTGATGAGAAGGCACCACATTTAATTGAATCAGGTAATAATTACAAAATACAGTCGGCAACTGACAGAAATTCAGGAACGAAGTACTATGAGTTAACAAGTACATTAGACAATGGATACACTGTTATGGTCAGAATGTCTGTTGAAAATTTCAAGGAGACAATAAGTATAACTAACAATTTTTATTTGTGGATAGGAATTGCCACAATAGCCATAGCCACAATAATTATACTTCTAGTTACAAGCAGATACACAAAACCATTATTGCAGTTGGCTGACATATCAAAGAAAATGTCAGAACTGGATTTTAACGCGAAGTATACCGGGCATCATAACGATGAGCTTGGTGTATTAGGTGAAAGCATGAATGATATGTCGGAAAAGTTGGAGAGAACCATTTCTGAACTTAAAACTGCAAACATTGAACTTCAAAAGGACATTGAAAAGAAAGAAGAAGTTGATGAAATGAGAAAAGAGTTCATTTCCAATGTCTCTCATGAGTTGAAAACACCAATTGCCCTTATTCAGGGATATGCTGAAGGATTACAGGAGGGTATTATGGATAATCCGGAGGATATGAATTATTATTGTGACGTTATTATAGATGAAGCTAATAAAATGAACAAAATGGTTAAGAATCTCCTTACACTTAACCAGCTGGAATTCGGAAATTCCCCTGTAAATATGGAACGTTTTGATATCGTTTCAGTAATTAACGGAGTTATTAACTCCATGAAAATTAAAGCAGAACAGAAGGAAATAAATGTTTTGTTTGAGGAAAAAAGACAGATTTATGTATGGGCAGATGAATTTCAGATTGAAGAAGTTATTACAAATTATCTAAGTAATGCTATTAATCATGTGGATGAAAACAAATTAATTAAAGTAGAAATATCTGAAAAAAATGGTATAGTAAGAGTGTCGGTATTTAACAGCGGAAAGAATATTCCGGATAATGAATTGGAAAATATCTGGGTGAAATTCTACAAGGTTGATAAGGCAAGAACCAGAGCCTATGGCGGCAATGGAATAGGACTTTCCATTGTTAAGGCAATAATGGAAAGACACAATAAAGATTATGGTGTTATTAACCACGAAGACGGTGTGGAATTTTGGTTTGAATTAGACAGCAAAATTTAGGAAGGACAAAATATTTTAATGATAGCAATTATAGACTATGATGCAGGTAATATAAAAAGTGTTGAGAAGGCTTTTCAGTTTTTAGGAGAGGAAACAGTTCTGTCAAGAGACAGAGATATAATATTGAGTGCAGATAAGGTTGTGCTTCCGGGAGTTGGGGCTTTTGGTGACGCCATGGCGAAACTAAAGGACTACAATTTAGTCAATACAATATATGATGTTGTAGATAAGAAGACACCTTTTCTTGGTATTTGCCTAGGATTACAACTATTATTCGAAAGCAGTGATGAGTCAGAGGGGGTACCGGGACTTGGGATACTTCATGGAAAGATTTCAAAAATTCCTGATAAAGCAGGATTTAAGATTCCACATATTGGTTGGAATTCCCTTGAATTAGCTGATAATGGAAGATTGTTTGAAGGCATTGATAATCAGTCCTATGTATACTTTGTTCATTCCTATTACCTGCAGGCGACGGAACAGGAGATTGTTAAGGCAACTACAGAATATGTTGCCCACATCCATGCGTCAGTTGAAAAAGATAATGTGTTTGCATGTCAGTTTCATCCTGAAAAAAGCGGAAATGTAGGACTTAAGATTTTAGATAATTTCAGAAAATTATAGAATGGAGATTACAATGCATACAAAAAGAATTATTCCATGTTTGGATGTAAATAACAATCGTGTGGTAAAGGGAACTAATTTTGTTAATTTAAGAGACGCGGGAAATCCTGTTGAAGTGGCGAAAGCCTATAACGAGGCAGGGGCTGACGAGTTGGTTTTTTTAGATATTACAGCAACAAGTGATCACAGAAATACCGTTGTTGATATGGTGAGAAAAGTTGCAGAGCAGGTTTTCATACCTTTTACCGTAGGTGGTGGTATTAGAACTGTGGATGATTTTAAGGTTCTTTTAAGAGAGGGGGCAGACAAAATCTCAATTAATTCAGCGGCAATTATGAATCCAAGACTTATAAGTGATGCAGCGGATAAATTCGGTCGTCAGTGTGTTGTTGTTGCCATTGATGCTAAAAGAAGAGCAGATGGCAAGGGCTGGAATATATTTAAAAACGGCGGTCGCGTCGATATGGGGATTGATGCCGTGGAATGGGCAATGGAAGCCGACAGACTAGGTGCAGGAGAAATCCTTCTTACCAGCATGGATTGTGACGGAGTAAAAGAGGGATATGACATTGAACTGACAAGAACTATTGCTGAAAATGTGTCAGTTCCGGTAATTGCTTCCGGTGGAGCGGGAAAAATGGAGCATTTTTATGATGCATTGACAGAGGGTGGAGCAGATGCAGCTCTTGCGGCATCTTTATTCCATTACAAAGAATTGAAAATAATTGACCTTAAGAAATACTTAAATGATAAAGGTGTATCTGTCAGATTATAGATTTGGTAAAGTAAATTTTGGATATACGTGGGAGAAAATAGATGAAGTACTATTTTATTATTAATCCTAACAGTGGAAAAGTTAAAAAAATTGAAATAGAAGAAAAAATAAGAAAGGCATGTTTGTTGCGGGAAATACCTTACGAAATCCTGTATACAAAAAAAGCAGGAGATGCAAGAACAATAGCCAAAAATATTCCCGATGATAAGGAGTGTGTAGTTTTCTCCGTGGGAGGAGACGGAAACTTAAATGAGGTTTTAAATGGAATTATAGGTTCTGAAAATAAAATTATCGGAAGCATACCTGCCGGCAGTGGAAATGATTTTGACAAAACATTAAAACAATGTTCCAGTGGCATAAATACGATTGATGTTGGAAAAATAAATGGAAAATATTTCTTAAATGTTGCATGCCTTGGACTTGATGCAGAAGTGGCAAACAACATATCAGTAATAAGAAACAAGAAGTGGATTCCTGTCAGCCAGCGTTATAATGCCAGTCTTATTTACAGTTATTTTAAGTATAAATTTAAAAGGTTAAAGATAACAATGGGAGAATCTCAGGTGGAGAATGACTGTACAATTCTTGCTATAGGAAACGGTCAATATTACGGAGGTGGATTTAGAATAGCTCCCCATGCAATATTAGACGATGGTTTGTTTGATATTTATTTTGTGGGAAAATTATCAAAACCCAAAATTATTCCTATATTGATTAAACTATTAAAAGAAAAGCATGAAAGTTCTGCAGAAGTTAAAAGATTTAGTGAAAAAGAAATAATAGTTGATTCTAAAGAAATGTGTACCTTTAATGTTGATGGAGAAATGATGAGGTCGAACCATTTTAAAATATCTGTGGTTTCAGGTGCAGTTAGGGTATTTAATGAGAGAGATTTTATTAACGAGATAATATAGAGGAAAATTGAAATGACAATGATAGATAATGATTGGGTTAAACCACTTAGTGTGGAATTTAGAAAACCATATTACAGAGATTTATACAATTTTGTAAGGGATGAATATAGCAAAACAGTAATATACCCTCCGGCAGACGATATTTTTAATGCCTTTCATTTTACACCTCTTAAAGATGTAAAAGTGTTGCTGTTAGGGCAGGATCCATATCATAATGTAAATCAGGCCCATGGATTATCATTTTCTGTTTTGCCGGGAAATGATATACCTCCATCTCTTGTTAATATTTACAAGGAACTTCATGATGATTTGGGATGCTATATACCTAATAACGGTTATTTAAAAAAATGGGCTGATCAGGGTGTGTTGCTTTTGAACACTGTATTGACGGTTAGAGCCCATCAGGCAAATTCCCATCAGGGTCACGGCTGGGAGCAGTTTACAGATGCGGTAATTCAGGCTGTAAATGCTCAGGACAGACCGATTGTTTATTTCTTATGGGGCAGTCCTGCAAGAAGAAAGAAATCAATGCTTACTAATCCAAAGCATTTGATACTTGAAGCTCCTCATCCAAGCCCGCTGTCAGCGTACCGTGGATTCTTTGGCTGCAAACATTTCAGCAAGGCAAATGAGTTCCTTAAGGCCAACGGAGTGGAACCTATTGACTGGCAGATTGAGAACATATAAGAAGTGTTTTAAATAATCTTATACTTGTACAGCGTAAATAATAAGCTTTGAAAATTAAATAAATTATAATGAATATTTCTCCCAATGATTGTTAAAACTAAAGTTATGATTTAACAGTTATTGGGAGGTTTTTTATGGAAAACAATAAAGAAGAAATGCCTTTAGGGTTAGGATTTGGTTTGGCAATGAATGACGTTGCCATGGAGCATTTTTCAAATTTATCAGACGATGAGAAAAAGCAGGTGATGGACACTGCAAGAACAGTGCAGTCAAAAAAAGAAATGAGCAGCCTTATTCAGGATATAGCGAAAATGTAAAAGCGCGGGATAACTGAAAGGTTTCCCGGGGCAGTTACGCAAAGAAGCAGAAAAAACAATCAAATTGTGTAAAACGGACAACATCATAATAAACAAACCCCATTCATTATTGAAAACAATAACGGATGGGGCTTATATATTCACTAATATTCTCTATTTCTCACTTTCTTTTAAGCGCTTATTTGCTGTGGCAAGCATTAACTTAATTCTGTTAAGCTGGTTAACTTCGCTGGCACCGGGATCGTAGTCAACTGCCACAATATTGGCATCCGGATTCATGGCACGAAGCTTCTTAATAACACCTTTACCTACAATATGGTTTGGAAGGCAGGCAAATGGCTGTGTACAAACAATGTTTGGAACACCATCATGAATTAAGTGAAGCATTTCACCTGTAAGGAACCAGCCTTCACCAGTCTGGTTACCAATTGAAACAACTTTTTCAGCCATTTCGCTCATTTCCCATATATCAGATGTAGGAGTGAAGTGTTTACTCTTAATAAGAGCTTTTTTGGCTGAATTTCTCATCCATTCAATTGCTTTAATCCCAAGATTGTTGATGAGGACAGACTTCTTATCAAATCCAAGATTTTCGTATTTAAACGTAGCGTTTCTAAATCCGTATAAGAAGAAGTCTACCAAATCAGGCATAACTGCTTCAGCACCTTCAGATTCTAGCAATTCAACCAGATTGTTATTGGCAGTAGGAGAGAACTTAACTAGAATTTCTCCAACAATACCAACTCTAGGTTTCTTAATATCTTTAACAGGAATAGCATCAAATTCTTCAACGATTTTTCTCATATTTCGTTTGAAACGTCTTATTCCAAACTTCTTATCAGAAAGTTCTTTGCAAAGTTTATATTCCCATTTCTTGTGAAGAGCGTCTGTTTCACCTTCATTGACTTCATAAGGTCTTGTTCTGTAGACGACTCTCATAAACAGGTCACCATACATAGCAGCTTCAACAGCCTTGACAGCAAGCTTTGGTGTGATTTTAAAACCACTGTTAGATTCAAGTCCCTGAAGACTAAGAGATAGTACAGGAATATGACTAAGACCTGCTTTTTCAAGGGCACGTCTGATAAAACCAATGTAGTTAGTAGCACGGCAACCACCACCGGTTTGGCTGATAACAACAGCAGTTTTATTTAAATCATATTTCCCTGATAACAGAGATTCCATAATTTGTCCTACAACAATAAGAGATGGGTAACACGCATCGTTATTAACGTATTTAAGCCCCACATCTATGCAGGATTTATTACTTTCCATAACCTCAAAATTATATCCGCATGAATTAAGAGCAGCCTGTAACATTGTAAAATGTATAGGACTCATCTGAGGAGTAAGGATAGTATATTTATCATCATACATCTGCTTTGTAAATTCAACTTTATTAATTGATGAAGGCTGAATATAACGTTCAAAATGATTTTCAGAACGGACTCTTATGGCTGCAAGTAATGAACGGATTCGAATTCTTGCGGCACCTAAGTTATTTACCTCGTCAATTTTAAGTACTGTATAAATTTTTCCTGATTTAGTTAAAATATCGCTTACACAGTCTGTTGTTACAGCATCAAGACCGCAACCGAAAGAGTTTAACTGAACCAGATCAAGGTCATCTCTTGTTTTAACGAAGTTAGCAGCTTTATACAATCTTGAATGGTACATCCACTGATCCGATACAATAAGAGGACGCTCAACATCTGCCAAATGTGAAACAGAGTCTTCCGTTAAAACAGCAAGACCATATGAATTAATCATTTCCGGAATACCATGGTTGATTTCAGGGTCAACATGGTACGGTCGTCCTGCAAGAACAATACCACGTTTTCCGTTTTCTTCCATGTATTTTAGGGTTTCTTCGCCCTTCTTTGCCATATCATTTCTGGATGCCAGTAATTCATCCCAGGCTTTATGGGCTGCAGACTTGATCTCTTCAGATGTAATACAGAATTCCCTTGTAAATTCTTCAACAAGTCGTGTAGTAATAGTATCTTCATTAGTGAATGCCATAAAAGGATTCATAAATTTAATAGAAGGATCGTCTAATTCCTCTACGTTATTTTTTATATTTTCAGCGTAAGATGTAACAATAGGACAATTGTAGTGATTGTTAGCATCAGGAGTTTCATTTCTTTCATATGGAATACATGGATAGAAAATAAATTTGACTCCATTCTGAAGTAGCCATGCAATATGTCCGTGGGAAATCTTAGCCGGATAACATTCGGATTCACTAGGAATGGACTCAATACCCATTTCATAAATCTTGTGTGTGGACTCAGGTGAAAGAGTTACGCTAAATCCTAATTCTTTAAAGAATGTTGCCCAAAATGGGAAATTCTCATACATGTTAAGAACTCTTGGAATACCAACAACTCCACGGGGAGCTTCATCGGCCTTTAGAGGTTCGTAATCAAACATACGATGCAATTTATATTCAAATAAGTTAGGAATATTTTCTTTATTCTTCTGTCCACCAATACCTTTTTCACATCTGTTTCCACTGATGAATCTACGTCCGTCAGAGAATTTGTTAATAGTAAGTAGACATGAGTTTGTACAGCCTTTACATCTTGTCATTGAAGTTTCATAAAAAAAAGATTCCAATTGTTCAAGACTAAGCATAGTAGTAGGCTGCCCCTTATATCTGTCTCTTGCAATAAGAGCAGCACCAAAGGCACCCATAATGCCGGCAATATCAGGTCTGATTGCCTTACAGTCAGCAACTTTTTCAAAACTTCTAAGAACAGCGTCATTGTAGAATGTACCGCCCTGTACAACGACTTTCTTTCCAAGGTCCTTAGCATCAGTTATTTTAATTACTTTGTATAAAGCGTTTTTTATAACAGAATAAGCAAGTCCTGCTGAAATATCTGCAACGCTGGCACCTTCCTTCTGTGCCTGTTTAACGTTTGAATTCATAAATACGGTACATCTTGTACCTAAATCAGTAGGGTTAGAAGCAAATAAAGCCTCCTTGGCAAAATCCTGAACAGTGAAATTAAGTGATTTTGCAAATGTTTCAATAAAAGAACCGCATCCTGAAGAGCAAGCTTCATTTAACTGTACGCTGTCAACAGAATTGTTCTTAATCTTGATACATTTCATATCCTGACCACCAATGTCAAGAATGCAGTCTACCTGTGGCTCAAAGAAAGCTGCAGCATTATAGTGGGCAACAGTTTCAACTTCTCCTTCATCAAGTAATAAAGCTTCCTTAATTAAGGCTTCGCCGTAACCTGTAGAACATGAACGGACAATATGTGCATCATACGGAAGTTTGGAATAAATATCCTTAACAGCATCAATAATTGTTTTTAAAGGATTGCCGTTATTGCTACTATAAAATGAATATAATAACTTTCCATCCTCAGCAACAAGAGCAGCCTTTGTAGTTGTAGAGCCTGAGTCAATACCAAGGTAACAGTTACCTGAATAAGTTTTTAAATCACCCTTTTCAACCTGAGCTTTATTGTGTCTTTCAGTAAATTTGTCATATTCTTCCTGATTGTGGAATAAAGGATCAAGACGTTTAATTTCCATAGACATCTGAACACCTTTAGACAACTGATCATATAAATCAACTATATTAACCCGAACACTAGGCTTGTGATTTAAAGCAGCACCTGTAGCGGCAAACAAATGTGAATGATCAGGTGCAACAATATGTTCATCATCTAACTTAAGAGTTCTGATAAATGCATTTTTTAATTCCGGAAGGAAATGAAGTGGTCCACCAAGAAATGCTACAGTTCCACGAATTGGTTTACCACAGGCAAGTCCTGAAATTGTCTGGTTAACAACAGCCTGAAATATGGAAGCAGCAAGATCTTCCTTAGTTGCACCTTCGTTAATAAGAGGCTGAATATCGGTTTTTGCAAAAACACCACATCGTGCAGCAATTGGATATATAGCCTTATAATCTTTTGCATATTCATTAAGACCTGAGGCATCTGTCTGTAAAAGAGAAGCCATCTGGTCAATAAAAGAGCCTGTACCTCCGGCACATATACCGTTCATTCGCTGTTCGATACCGTTCGTAAAATATATTATTTTGGCATCTTCGCCACCGAGTTCGATTGCAACATCAGTCTGAGGGGCATAGTCCTCAAGAGCGGTAGACACTGCAACAACTTCCTGAACAAATGGAATTTTTAAATGATTTGAAAGTGCAAGACCGCCTGAACCTGTTATCATAGGAGCAAGGTCAATGCTTCCAAGTTTGTCATAGGCTTTTTTTAATAAAGCCACAAGAGTTTCCTGAATATTAGCAAAATGTCTTTCATAGTCTGAAAAAATAATATTTTTCTCATCATCTAAAATTGCTATCTTGACAGTGGTAGAACCAATGTCGATGCCAAGACTATAATACTT
>OBKI01001296.1_pt1 | contig 11244 bp, 8 predicted proteins | sample 1519731 | NCBI WGS metagenome assembly OBKI01 (sample SAMN00265070, study PRJEB22529) | human gut metagenome
TTTATCCCCATTTCGGGGAGTGAAAACATCCTAAAGGAGAAGTTCAGTTAGCCGATAAATATCATTTGTTACGCCTTAAGTAAAACCTTAATCAAATAATTCCTCTGAAATGATAATAAGTCTGGTGAATGTATCGAAGATAATACATACAAAATAAAAATTATACTTTTAATTTTCTATACGTTATTCTGCGCGGGTTATATGCCTTTATTGTCACAGATTTTATTTTCTGTTGGGCCATTGCATTGCCACTGATTTTCCAACATATAAAAAGACAAGCCCGAACAGTCGTCCGGGCTTTTTTTTTAGAATTGGATAATCCTTATCCAGAGCATTTAATCGGTGTTGCTTTTTTCCGCTTTTCCGGCCATTTGTGCCAGGAAGTCATAGCGTTTTTGCAAATCAGCTGCAGCATCTTTCCATAACTGTTCTGCCACTTCTGGCTGCTGCGAATTCAGACGACGGAAACGTTGCTCGTGAAGTAACGTTTCTTCCAGTGCTTCTGACGGCGGGCGTGAATCCAGCGCCAGCGGCAGTTTGCCTTCATCGGCACGACGAGGATCGAAGCGATATAGCGGCCAGAAGCCGGTAGCTGTGAGTTGGCGCATCTGGTCGTGGCTGAGTGCCAGATCGTAACCATGCTCTTCACACGGGCTATAAGCAATGATCAGCGATGGCCCCGGATACGCTTCCGCTTCCTGAATCGCTTTCACCGTCTGGTTCAGCTGCGCGCCGAGAGAAATCTGCGCCACATAAACATGACCGTACATCATCATACTGACGCCAAGATCTTTACGCGCTTTACGTTTGCCGTGCTCGCCAAATTTAGTTACTGCACCCAGCGGTGTCGCTTTCGATGCCTGACCACCGGTGTTGGAATAGCATTGCGTATCCAGCACCAGAATGTTGACGTTTTCCGTCAAACTCAAGACATGATCCAGACCGCCAAAGCCGATATCGTAAGCCCAGCCATCACCACCAATCAGCCAGATTGATTTTTCCACCAGTGCATCTGCATCACGTAGCAGTTCATGTGCTTCGGCAACATCGTTGAGTTGCTGGCGTAAAGCTGCGACCTGTTCTCGACGAACCTCTGGCGTAGCGTCTGATTTCAACGCCGTCAGTAATTCCGCCGGGATTTTATCGGCAAATTGATCCAGCAGACGCAGCACGCGGACACGGTGTTGATCGACCGTCAGGCGGAAACCAAGGCCAAATTCGGCATTATCTTCAAATAGAGAGTTCGCCCATGCCGGCCCACGACCGTTGGCATCGGTGGTATACGGTGTAGAGGGCAGGTTACCGCCATAAATTGAAGAACAGCCGGTGGCGTTAGCGATCAACATCCGGTCGCCATAGAGCTGAGTCAGTAATTTAATATACGGCGTCTCGCCACAACCGGAGCAAGCACCTGAATATTCAAACAGCGGTGTAATCAGCTGCGATGTACGAATATCAATACGTTCCAGTTTGCTACGGTCGATTTCTGGCAGGTTGAGGAAGAAATCGTAATTGATTTTCTCTTCTTCGACATGTTCCAGGCGAGACATCATATTGATGGCTTTAATCTCTGGATTCTGACGGTCTTTCGCCGGGCAAACTTCGACGCACAGGTTACAACCGGTGCAATCTTCCGGTGCCACCTGCAAGACATATTTCTGCCCGCGCATATCACGCGATTTCACATCCAGCGAATGCAGGCTGGCAGGGGCGTTTTCCATCGCTTCAGGCGGCACCACTTTTGCGCGAATAGCTGAGTGTGGGCAAGCGGCAACGCAGTGGTTACATTGGGTACAGAGTTCCTCTTTCCAGATGGGGATCTCTTCGGCAATATTACGTTTTTCCCAGCGCGTAGTGCCCATCGGCCAGGAGCCGTCTGGCGGCAGCGCCGAAACGGGGAGGGCGTCACCAAGCCCGGCGAGCATCGCAGCGGTTACGGTTTTCACGAAATCAGGAGCGGCATCGGAAACCACTGGCGGTCGATTGGCGCTGTGCGGATTAACCGGCTGCAACGGAACTTCTTCTACGGATTCACGCGCCAGCGCCAGAGCCTGCCAGTTGCGTTCCACCAGATCCTGACCTTTGCTACTGTAACTTTTGGCAATCGCACCCTGCAATTCTGCGAGGGCGCTATCGCCAGGCAGAATTTGTGTCAGATGGAAAAAAGCCATCTGCATGACGGTATTAATACGGGCCGCCAGGCCACATTCGCGGGCGATTTTCGCCGCGTTAATCACATAGAAGCGCGCTTTTTTCTGATTTAGCACGGCCTGAACTTCCTGCGGCAAGCGCGACCACACTTCATCTGCGCTGTACGGCGTGTTGAGCAGGAAAATGCCGCCAGGTTTTAAACGCTCAGCCATCTGATATTTATCGATAAACTGCAACTGGTGGCAGCCAACAAAATCAGCCTGGGAAATGAGATAAGCGGAACGAATCGGCTGTTCGCTCACGCGAAGGTGAGAAACCGTCAGGCCGCCCGCCTTTTTGGAGTCGTAAACAAAATAGCCCTGTGCGTACCACGGCGTGGAATTACCGATAATCTTGATATTGTTTTTGGTCGCGGAAACGCTGCCATCACTACCAAGGCCATAAAACAAGGCTTCCAGTTTCGCCGAGTTTGGCAGGGTGTTTTCCGGCAACGGCAGTGACAGATTGGTCACATCATCGTAAATACCAACCGTAAAGCGCGCTTTCGGTTTAGCCGCGTTGAGCTCGGCAAATACCGCCAGTACACAGTCCGGGCCAAATTCTTTGGATGAAAGACCATAGCGCCCACCAATGACACGGGGCAGAGTTTCGCGCTCGCCATTATTAAAGGCTTCTGCCAGTGCGGTCATTACATCCAGATAGAGCGGTTCTGCCTGGGCACCGGGTTCTTTGGTTCTGTCCAGTACCGCCACGCTGCGTACGGATCCCGGCAGAGCTTGCAGCAAGTGTTTGGCGGAGAAGGGACGGTACAGGCGAACTTTCAGCACGCCAACTTTTTCGCCACGGGTTAGCAATTCATCAACCACTTCTTCACAGGTGCCAATGGCAGAGCCCATCAGGATAATCACCCGTTCCGCTTGCGGATGCCCGTAATATTCAAACGGCTGATACTGACGACCTGTCGCGGCAGAGAAATCATTCATCGCCTGTTCAACATGGTCATAGACCGCGTCGTACCATGGGTTGGTGGCTTCGCGAGACTGGAAATAAGTGTCAGGATTGGCGGACGTACCGCGGATCACCGGATGTTCCGGGTTGAGCGCCCGGGCGCGATGAGCATCAATTTCGGCCTGCGGCATGAGATCAAGAATAGTGTCATCGGCCAGCGGGACAATTTTATTGATTTCGTGGGACGTGCGGAAACCATCAAAGAAATGAATAAATGGCACGCGGCTCTTCAGCGTTGCGATGTGCGAAATGAGAGCAAAATCTTGCGCTTCCTGGACGTTAGCCGCACACAACATCGCGCAACCCGTCTGGCGCACCGCCATAACGTCGGAATGATCGCCAAAAATAGAAAGTGCATGTGTGGCAACGGTACGTGCCGCTACATGCAGGACAAATGGCGTCAGTTCGCCTGCCAGTTTGTACAGCGTCGGGATCATCAGCAGCAAACCCTGCGATGACGTAAACGATGTTGAAAGGGCACCCGTCTGCAAAGCGCCATGCACGGTAGCGATAGCACCCGCTTCCGACTGCATTTCAACTACGCGTGGTGTGTCTCCCCAAACGTTCTTTAAGCCGTTTCCGGCCCAGGCATCAGCCTGTTCTGCCATCGTGGAACTGGGGGTAATAGGGTAGATGGCGATAACTTCACTGGTGCGAAACGCCACCGAAGCAACCGCGCCATTACCGTCAATAGTAATCATATGACACCCTTACATTGCGCAAATGAGGGGCGCACGAAATTGCTGCGCGCCCAGTAGTAATCCTTCAATTTTAGCAAATGGCTTTCTTCTGCATTTTCGCTTTTGTGTCCCCCACATCAGCGTAATGAATGTTTTGATCAAACAGAGGGCAAAAAAATAGCCATAAAAAAGTAAAAATGCGGGGCAACGCGCAGGACAGCTCTCGACGTCGCCCTCTGTGCTGCCTATTATTTATGGCGGTGTCGTTTGGCTTGAAGATCAGAGGAAGAAAAGATGCGAGCAGCGTTTTGGGTAGGGTGTGCCGCTTTATTGTTGTCGGCGTGTAGTAGTGAACCTGTTCAGCAGGCGACTGCGGCGCACGTAGCGCCAGGTTTAAAAGCGTCGATGTCCAGTAGTGGAGAAGCAAATTGTGCAATGATCGGCGGTTCGCTTTCTGTTGCCCGTCAACTGGATGGTACGGCGATTGGGATGTGTGCATTACCCAACGGCAAACGCTGTAGTGAACAGTCACTTGCCGCCGGGAGCTGTGGCAGCTATTAATTCATTAAATCCGCCAGCTTATAAGTTAATGTCTGTTTCGCGGTCGCCAGCGTTAACTGGTTCGCGGTCAGATCCACTTGTGCACCTTCTTTCAGCATTTCGCTAATGGTGTTATCGAGTTCATTAAGCTGCGGGTTAGCGCACATCATACGGGTCATTGCCAGCCCTTTGGCTGTCAGTTCACCATTAGACAGTTTGCCTTCACCGCTAAAGCGGTTACACATGCTGCCGGAAATCATCATTTTTTCACCAAAGCTGATTTCTGGCGGATTTTTATCGTTGGTCACGGGCTTACCGTTTACGCTTTCCAGCACAAAACGATGATGCTGTAACTGTTCTGGCGTTACAGCAATTTTGTCATTACTTACACATCCCGCCATCAGCAGGCTTAGCGCAACGAGCGCGGCTACTTTCTTCATTGTGGTTCTCAATTACAGTTTCTGACTCAGGGCTATTTTAAGAATAGAGGATGAAAGGTCATTGGGGATTATCTGAATCAGCTCCCCTGGAATGCAGGGGAGCGGCAAGATTAAACCAGTTCGTTCGGGCAGGTTTCGCCTTTTTCCAGATTGCTTAAGTTTTGCAGCGTAGTCTGAGAAATACTGGTCAGAGCTTCTGCTGTCAGGAATGCCTGGTGCCCGGTAAATAGCACGTTGTGGCAGGCAGACAGGCGACGGAATACGTCATCCTGAATTACGTCGTTGGATTTATCTTCAAAGAATAGATCGCGTTCGTTCTCATACACGTCCATACCCAACGAACCAATTTTCTGATTTTTCAGCGCTTCAATTGCTGCCTGAGAATCAATCAATGCACCGCGACTGGTATTGACGATCATCACGCCATTTTTCATCTGATCGAAGGCGGCTTCGTTCAACAGATGGTAGTTTTCCGGTGTCAGCGGGCAGTGCAGAGAGATAACGTCTGATTCAGAGAACAGGGTTGGCAGATCGACATACTCCACACCGAGTTCCAGCGCCGCTGCACTTGGATACGGATCGAACGCCAGCAGACGCATACCAAAACCTTTCAGAATGCGCAGCATCGCCACACCGATTTTACCGGTACCGATAACGCCTGCCGTTTTGCCATACATAGTAAAGCCGGTCAGACCTTCCAGAGAGAAGTTAGCGTCACGGGTACGCTGATACGCGCGGTGAATACGGCGGTTCAGCGTCATCATCATACCGATGGCGTGTTCAGCAACGGCCTCTGGATCATAGGCTGGAACACGGACTACTTTCAGCCCCAGTTCTTTTGCCGCGTCAAGGTCGACGTTATTGAAACCGGCACAGCGCAGGGCGATATATTTAACGCCGTGCTTTTTCAGCTCTTCCAGCACCGGGCGGCTGCCGTCATCGTTTACGAAAATACATACCGCTTCGCAGCCATTGGCAGTTTTAGCGGTTTTTTCCGTCAGCAGAAAGTCAAAAAATTCCAGCTCAAAGCCAAAGGACTCGTTCACCTGTTGCAGGTACTTCTTGTCGTACTGTTTTGTGCTATAAACGGCGAGTTTCATAAGACTTTCTCCAGTGATGTTGAATCACATTTAAGCTACTAAAAATATTTTACAAAATTTCAAATATAATTGAAAGCTATGGCGATATTGAAAAATTCATCAACAACTATGCTTAGTGTAGGCGCAACCTTCAACTGAACGGTTAAACATGCCACAATACCCGTATTGAATGCTTAATTTTTCGCTAAATCAGGATATTAACTACCCATGCTGGGTAAATATAAAGCCGTTCTCGCGCTGTTATTACTGATTATTCTTGTGCCGTTGACGCTGCTGATGACGCTCGGGCTGTGGGTTCCCACGCTGGCGGGCATCTGGCTACCGCTCGGGACACGTATTGCATTAGATGAAAGCCCACGCATTACGCGTAAAGGTTTAATCATTCCCGATCTCCGTTATCTGGTGGGAGATTGTCAGCTTGCGCATATCACCAACGCCAGCCTTTCACATCCCAGCCGCTGGTTATTGAACGTCGGCACGGTAGAACTTGATTCTGCTTGTCTGGCGAAATTGCCGCAGACGGAGCAATCGCCAGCTGCTCCAAAAACCCTCGCGCAGTGGCAGTCCATGCTGCCTAACACCTGGATCAATATCGATAAACTGATTTTTTCTCCCTGGCAGGAATGGCAGGGAAAACTCTCTCTCGCATTAACCTCTGATATCCAGCAACTGCGTTATCAGGGCGAAAAAGTTAAATTTCAAGGCCAGCTGAAAGGGCAACAACTTACAGTCAGCGAACTGGATGTCGTCGCGTTTGAAAATCAGCCGCCGGTTAAACTGGTGGGGGAATTTACTATGCCGCTCGTGCCGGATGGACTTCCTGTAAGTGGGCATGCTACTGCGACGTTAAACTTGCCGCAGGAACCGTCACTGGTGGATGCAGAGCTGGACTGGCAGGAAAATAGCGGGCAATTGATTGTGCTGGCACGGGATAACGGCGATCCGTTGCTCGATTTGCCGTGGCAAATTACTCGTCAACAATTGACCGTAAGCGATGGTCGCTGGAGTTGGCCGTATGCAGGTTTTCCTTTGAGTGGCCGACTGGGTGTCAAAGTCGACAACTGGCAGGCAGGGCTTGAGAACGCTCTGATCAGCGGACGACTGAGTGTGCTGACCCAGGGGCAAGCGGGTAAAGGCAACGCGGTGCTAAATTTTGGCCCAGGAAAATTAAGCATGGATAACAGTCAGCTGCCTCTGCAGCTGACCGGTGAAGCGAAACAGGCGGACCTCATTTTATATGCCCGTTTACCTGCGCAGCTAAGTGGAAGTCTGTCTGACCCAACGCTGACCTTTGAGCCAGGCGCGTTACTTCGTTCAAAGGGAAGAGTCATCGATTCGCTGGACATCGATGAAATCCGCTGGCCTTTAGCGGGTGTAAAAGTCACCCAACGTGGTGTTGACGGACGTTTGCAGGCCATTTTGCAGGCGCATGAAAATGAACTGGGCGATTTCGTGCTGCATATGGATGGGCTGGCGAATGATTTTCTCCCTGACGCGGGCCGCTGGCAGTGGCGCTACTGGGGAAAAGGCAGTTTTACACCGATGAATGCCACCTGGGATGTCGCAGGAAAAGGTGAATGGCATGACAGCACGATTACGCTGACCGACCTCTCCACCGGTTTCGACCAGTTACAATACGGTACGATGACGGTAGAAAAGCCGCGATTAATTCTCGACAAGCCCGTCGTCTGGGTACGTGACGCACAGCATCCCTCCTTCAGCGGCGCGCTGTCACTGGACGCCGGGCAAACGCTGTTCACTGGCGGCAGTGTGTTACCGCCATCAACCTTAAAATTTAGCGTCGATGGGCGCGATCCGACGTATTTCCTCTTTAAAGGCGATTTACATGCTGGTGAGATTGGCCCGGTTCGGGTAAATGGTCGCTGGGACGGTATTCGTCTGCGCGGTAACGCCTGGTGGCCAAAACAATCACTGACTGTATTCCAGCCGCTGGTGCCACCCGACTGGAAGATGAACTTACGCGATGGTGAACTGTATGCTCAGGTTGCATTTTCTGCTGCGCCTGAACAAGGATTCCGCGCGGGAGGACACGGCGTGTTGAAAGGCGGTAGTGCCTGGATGCCAGATAATCAGGTTAACGGTGTCGATTTTGTCCTGCCTTTCCGTTTTGCCGATGGAGCCTGGCATCTGGGGACTCGCGGCCCCGTTACGTTGCGAATTGCCGAAGTGATTAATCTGGTGACAGCGAAAAATATTACGGCTGATTTGCAAGGGCGTTATCCGTGGACTGAAGAAGAACCCTTGCTGTTGACTGATGTTAGCGTCGATGTGTTAGGCGGTAACGTACTGATGAAACAATTACGTATGCCGCAACATGACCCGGCGCTGTTGCGGCTGAATAATCTCTCATCCAGCGAACTGGTTAGCGCCGTCAATCCGAAACAATTCGCCATGTCCGGGGCATTTAGTGGTGCATTGCCGTTATGGCTAAACAACGAAAAATGGATAGTGAAAGATGGTTGGCTGGCAAATAGCGGGCCAATGACCTTGCGGCTGGATAAAGACACCGCAGATGCGGTGGTGAAAGACAATATGACTGCGGGTTCAGCAATTAACTGGTTGCGCTATATGGAAATTAGCCGTTCATCGACAAATATTAATTTAGATAATCTCGGTTTATTAACCATGCAGGCCAACATTACAGGTACCAGTCGCGTTGATGGTAAAAGCGGTACGGTAAACCTTAATTACTATCATGAAGAGAATATTTTTACGCTGTGGCGCAGTTTACGCTTTGGCGATAATCTCCAGGCATGGTTGGAGCAGAACGCACGTCTGCCGGGAAATGACTGTCCGCAAGGAAAAGAGTGTGAGGAAAAACAATGAAAATTTTACTGGCTGCGTTGACGTCATCTTTTATGCTGGCTGCCTGTACGCCGCGTATTGAAGTCGCTGCGCCCAAGGAACCGATCACTATCAATATGAACGTTAAAATTGAGCATGAGATCATCATCAAGGCAGACAAAGATGTCGAAGAGCTGCTTGAAACTCGTAGCGATCTTTTCTGAGGCGATGATGAAGAAAACATTACTTTTTTGTGCGTTTCTTGTTGGGCTGGTAAGCAGCAATGTAATGGCATTGACTCTGGATGAAGCCAGAACTCAGGGGCGGGTAGGTGAAACATTTTATGGTTATCTGGTTGCGCTGAAAACGGATGCTGAAACAGAGAAATTAGTAACCGACATTAATGCCGAACGTAAAGCGAGTTACCAACAACTGGCAAAGCAAAATAATGTGTCTGTAGATGATATCGCGAAACTCGCCGGGCAAAAGCTCGTAGCTCGGGCCAAACCGGGGGAATATGTACAAGGGATAAACGGTAAATGGGTGCGAAAATTTTAATAGCAAAACCGCAATATCGGGATAACGCTACAGGAGAAAGCGATTGATCTATTTTCCTGAAACAAGGTGAATATTCAAAAACTCCTGTCAAATTGCCTTTCGCCCTGAAAAATGCATAGTCAAATATCTGTTTTAACTAATTGGCGTTGCAGTACACACAACGCCAATTAGTTAGCGGAATTTACGTCGATACTCGCCTGGCGTCATCCCAAAGCGTTGCTTAAATACCGTTGAAAAATGACTCTGGTCAGAAAATCCCCAATGAAAGCCGATGCCTGCCAGTTTTTCATCATCTGCGGCATGGCGAATCGCATCTGCACAAAAATCGAGACGACGGTTACGAATATATTGCGCGACTACCAAACCTTTATCGGCAAACATTCGGTACAAACTACGTACTGACATACCTGTCTCTCCGGCTATCCACTCCGGGCGTAATATCTCTTCGCGAATATTATCGTCTATCAACGTAACCACTTTTTGAAACTGACGTTCACGACGAGGTTGAACAGATTCCCGCTGATGAAGTACCGGGCGAAGCAGACACACCATCGCCTGTAGCGCAGCTTCACTTTCTGTTTCAGAAAGTGCCGGATTATTCATGCTCTCCTGTAACAGGCGATGACTGAGTTGCACCATGGGTAAGTCAGCGTCCAGTCTTTCTGCGCAGACAGGTTTTTGATGGGGAAAATATTGTTCCAGCAGAGTGCGTGGCAAAAGTAATGAAATCTGTTTAGAAGACTCCTGCCAGTAAAGCGAACAGGGGCGTGAGGCATCGAGTAACGTAATATCGCCAGCGCCAATCTGCACCTGACGCTCATCCTGCTCCATTATTGCCTGACCACTAAGTTGAAAAACGGTGTAAAACCAGGCATCGTCGCTGCCTTTTATTTCCTGCCAGGTGCGGTATAAATTCACTCCGTTGGTTGTCACGGTGCTCAGCTTTAGTCCTTTGGCAAAATGCGTTTCCAGTACACCCGTGTAACGCTCAGTCAGCAGGCGTCCGGTAAAATTTCCGCATACCTGATTGATTTGGGAAAGCCATTGCTGAAACTCATTATCCACTGCGGGGTTCATGGCACGTTTTCGCTCTGTGAAATGTATTTTTATTGTTGCATTTGTGTTGCAATAAACGAAGCTAATGAGCCTGACTATAGGAAATAAGTCTTGTCAGGCATAGAGACATAAGCGGTTATTGTCACGATTTGCGGAGCTTGTCACAGCTGACAAAGCGAATGTCACAGCGAAAAAAGTGACTTTTCTTGTCGCTGCGTACACTGAAATCACACTGGGTAAATAATAAGGAAAAGTGATGACAGAGCCGCATGTAGCAGTATTAAGCCAGGTCCAACAGTTTCTCGATCGTCAACACGGTCTTTATATTGATGGTCGTCCTGGCCCCGCACAAAGTGAAAAACGGTTGGCGATCTTTGATCCGGCCACCGGGCAAGAAATTGCATCAACTGCTGATGCCAACGAAGCGGATGTAGATAACGCAGTCATGTCTGCCTGGCGGGCCTTTGTCTCGCGTCGCTGGGCCGGGCGATTACCCGCAGAGCGTGAACGTATTCTGCTACGTTTTGCTGATCTGGTGGAGCAGCACAGTGAGGAGCTGGCGCAACTGGAAACCCTGGAGCAAGGCAAGTCAATTGCCATTTCTCGTGCTTTTGAAGTGGGCTGTACGCTGAACTGGATGCGTTATACCGCCGGGTTAACGACCAAAATCGCGGGTAAGACGCTGGACTTGTCGATTCCTTTACCCCAGGGGGCGCGTTATCAGGCCTGGACGCGTAAAGAGCCGGTTGGCGTGGTAGCGGGAATTGTGCCATGGAACTTTCCGTTGATGATTGGTATGTGGAAGGTGATGCCAGCACTGGCAGCAGGCTGTTCAATCGTGATTAAGCCTTCGGAAACCACGCCACTGACGATGTTGCGCGTGGCGGAGCTGGCCAGCGAAGCTGG
>OBKI01001302.1_pt1 | contig 11189 bp, 8 predicted proteins | sample 1519731 | NCBI WGS metagenome assembly OBKI01 (sample SAMN00265070, study PRJEB22529) | human gut metagenome
TCGTAAACCTTGCCTTCGTGACCGGCTTCGCTAATCACGCGTGCCGCAGCTGCCGCATAATCTGCCCGCGTTGCTGAGGCGATTTTGCCATCGCCCGCCGCACCGATAAATACGCCGTGTTCCAGTGCTGCCGGGGCGCTGGCGAGGTAGTTTTCGGTGTACCAGCCGTTGCGCAGCAGGGTGTAAACGATGCCAGAATCAGCCAGCATTTTCTCCGTCTCGATGTGCTCATCGGCGAGGCCGAGCGGGGAGGTATCTGCATGTAGCAGGCTGGTATAAGCGATAAATTTCACGCCAGCCGCCTTTGCGGCATTAATAACATTACGATGCTGCGGGGCACGTTGACCCACTTCGCTGGAAGAGATCAGCAGTAGTTTTTCCACTCCCTGAAGTGCAGATGTCAGTGCGGCTTCATCGCCGTAGTCAGCCTGACGCACGGTAATGCCTTGTGCTGCCAGGGCCTGGGCTTTTGCCGGATTACGAACGATAGCCACTATTTGGCTGGCAGGAACCGTTTTCATCAAGGATTCAATAACATAGTGACCAAGTTGGCCAGTGGCACCAGTAATAGCGATCATGGGAAGTCTCCATCGTTTTGTCTTGTGTTTAAATACGCTAACACCTAAACTTACTTTTAGTAAGTACGTACAAAAAGGTAAGTATGAAATGAGTCAGGTTAGCCTGTCGCAACAACTGAAAGAGGGTAATCTCTTTGCGGAACAGTGCCCGTCGCGCGAGGTGTTGAAACACGTCACCAGCCGTTGGGGGGTATTGATTCTGGTGGCGCTACGCGAAGGTACTCATCGCTTTAGCGACCTGCGGCGCAAAATCGGTGGGGTGAGTGAAAAGATGCTTGCGCAGTCGTTACAGGCGTTAGAACAGGATGGTTTTCTTAACCGTATCGCGTATCCGGTGGTGCCGCCGCATGTGGAATACAGCCTCACGCCGCTGGGCGAGCAGGTGAGCGAAAAGGTTGCTGCACTGGCGGACTGGATTGAGTTGAATTTGCCCGAGGTGTTGGCGGTGCGGGATGAACGTGCGGCATAACTGCCGGATGCGCTGAGCTTATCTGGTCTACGGTGCATGGCTTGTAGGGCGGATAAGATGCGCCAGCATCGCATCCGCCAATAAATGCCGGATGCGGTTGATGATTTATAGGCCGAAAAAGAAGTGTTTTACTTACTCAAATCCACCTGATAAATCGCAAACCCGATATCATCGGTCGCGACTTTATTCATCGGATATTGCCCTTTCTCTTTAATAAACGCTGCGGCTTTATCTGACGGAGAAGTTTCGAAACGGATATCCAGTTTCTTATCGCCAGCTATCGGTGCTAAACGCCAGTTGTTATCTGCCGCCGGGTGAATTTCCCCCGCACGTTTCGACTCATCAGCAATCCACGCTGCCAGCACCGAGCGGTTCTCATCCGGTGAAGCAAAAGCGATATGGCTGTCGCCCGTACCGGCAAATTTGCCGCCGTAAGCGCGATAGTTATTGGTGGCAACGAGGAACATGGCGTTCGGATCAATCGGCTTGCCATTAAAGGTCAGGTTCTTAATCCTTTCCGCATTGGCATTAATCATCTGGCACTCGCCGTCATAACGGGCAGGCTGGGTAACATCAATCTGATAATTCACACCATCAATCACATCAAAGTTATAGGTGCGGAAACCATCCCAGTTGATGAGTGATTGCGGTTTCGTGCTGTTAGGATCAATCTGGTTAAACTGTCCGGCGGAGCCCCCCAGCCACTCTTTCACCTCTTTACCGCTGGCTTTCACCACAATCAGCGTATTGGGGTAGAGATAAAGATCGGCGGCATTACGGAAGGTCAACTGGCCTTTTTCCACCTCCACATAGCTTGCCGGGTCATTTTTGCGACCACCAACTTTAAACGGTGCGGCAGCTGAAAGCACCGGCAGTTTTGCCAGATCCGGATCGCCCTGAATGTAATGTTCGACATACGCTTTTTGCGCGTTGTTCACTACTTGCACGGTCGGATCGTCCTGCACCAGCGCCAGATAGCTATACATATTGTCGGCAGATTTACCGATTGGCTTGCTGACGAACTGGCGTGTGGCATCGTGATCGGCTTTGAGTGTTTCTACCAGCTTGCTGTCTTCCGCCGCGAGGGATTTTTTATTAGCGATGTCGTAAATCGGCCGAGCTTCCGCTTTCGCCTGCGTCACCTGCCATTTACCGCTGTCATTACTGAGTTGTAAGTCGACCACCCCAAGATGATCGCCCCACATGCCCGGCATTACCGCCGGAACACCATTCAGCGTGCCTTTGGTGATATCAGCCCCTTCGATATCAGCAAAATCTTTACCCGGGAAAACGGCGTGAGCATGACCAAACATAATGGCGTTAACGCCCGGAATTTCACTGAGGTAATAAACTGAGTTTTCCGCCATCACTTTATACGGATCGGCAGACAGCCCGGAATGTGCCAGAACGACAACGACATCGGCACCTTTCTCGCGCATTTCAGGCACGTATTTGCGCACGGTTTCGGTAATATCATTCACCGTCACTTTCCCGGATAAATTAGCTTTATCCCAGCCCATGATTTGCGGCGGTACGACGCCAATATAGCCAATCTTCAGCGTCTGTTTTTTTCCGTCTTTATCGACCACTTCGGTGTCTTTAATTAAATACGGTGTAAACATTGGCTGTTTGGTTCTGGCGTCAATGACGTTGGCATTTACATAAGGGAATTTCGCTCCCGCCAGCGCATTTTTCAGGTAATCCAGACCGTAGTTAAATTCATGATTGCCGAGTGTACCGACCGTATAATCCAGCGTATTCAGCGCCTTATAAACCGGATGAACATCACCTGCTTTTAATCCTTTCGCCGACATGTAATCGGCCAGCGGACTCCCCTGAATCAAATCGCCGTTATCGACCAGTACGCTGTTTTTCACTTCATTGCGGGCATCGTTAATCAGGCTTGCCGTACGTACCAGTCCGAATTTTTCCGTGGCGGTGTCTTTGTAATAATCGAAATCCATCATGTTGCTATGCAGATCAGTGGTTTCCATGATACGCAGATCGACCGTCGCTGCATTCACACTGGCGGCAATCAGCGTGGCCAGGAGCGTTGCGCTAAACTTAATCATCAGGGACATCCTTTTATCATCGGGAATACGAAAGAAAAGAGAGAATAAACGTCTTACTTATAGAACAGTGAAGAATGCCACAATTTTACGCTTTGAAAATGATGACACTATCACAGTTGGCGCATTCATTAACGATAGGGTATAAGTAAAACAATAAGTTAACACCGCTCACAGAGACGAGGTGGAGAAATGTTAGATCAAGTATGCCAGCTTGCACGGAATGCAGGCGATGCCATTATGCAGGTCTACGACGGGACGAAACCGATGGACGTCGTCAGCAAAGCGGACAATTCTCCGGTAACGGCAGCGGATATTGCCGCTCACACCGTTATCATGGACGGTTTACGTACGCTGACACCGGATATTCCGGTCCTTTCTGAAGAAGATCCTCCCGGTTGGGAAGTCCGTCAGCACTGGCAGCGTTACTGGCTGGTAGACCCGCTGGATGGTACTAAAGAGTTTATTAAACGTAATGGCGAATTTACCGTTAACATTGCGCTCATCGACCACGGCAAACCGATTTTAGGTGTGGTGTATGCGCCGGTAATGAACGTAATGTACAGCGCGGCAGAAGGCAAAGCGTGGAAAGAAGAGTGCGGTGTGCGCAAGCAGATTCAGGTCCGCGATGCGCGCCCGCCGCTGCTGGTGATCAGCCGTTCCCATGCAGATGCGGAGCTGAAAGAGTATCTGCAACAGCTTGGCGAACATCAGACCACGTCCATCGGCTCTTCGCTGAAATTCTGCCTGGTGGCGGAAGGACAGGCGCAGCTGTACCCGCGTTTCGGGCCAACGAATATTTGGGATACCGCCGCTGGTCATGCTGTGGCTGCGGCTGCCGGAGCGCACGTTCACGACTGGCAGGGTAAACCGCTGGATTACACTCCGCGCGAGTCGTTCCTGAATCCTGGGTTCAGAGTGTCTATTTATTAATTAATTTATGCAGCAGGTCCATCACTTGCTGCACCTCTTCCTGAGTAAGCGCCCCGTCTTTGGCCCATTGCACGCGACCGTCTTTATCCAGCACCACTACAGCGGAACTTTTTTCATCCAGCTGCCAGGCACCGCGTGCGACGCCATTGCTATCAACAATAAACTGCGACCAGGGATAAAGCTTTTTATTACTCTCCAGACTGCTGCGCACAAACATGCCGGAACCCGGAATTGCGTCGTCGGTGTTAACAATGGTGGTGGTCTGGTAACGATCGTGCGGTAACTTCGCTGATTTAATCGCTTCAATCAGCGTCGCGTTTTTCTCTTTTGCAGAGGTGCGACCAGCAATATGTTGCAGTACTCGCACTTTTCCCACTAACTGCGCGCTGTTCCAGGTTTTGTAGCTAAACTGATCTTTATCAAGCACCAACTCGCCACGATCGGTGATGCCAATCGGCGGCACTCGCTGACCGGTTTCGGACTGATGTGCGGAAGCCATCATCGGCAACAGCAGGCAGGTGAGTGCCAGAATCTTGCGTAGGGTCATGGTGTTTCCTTCTTATGATATGCAGGTGATCCGACCACTTGGGTCTGAGTTTTAATCATATGTGCTATTTATCGAATTTCCCGCAAGTGTGATGCCAGTTTGCGGTCAAGCGCACAAATCATATGAAAAATGAATGCTTATACTGAAGACCGCGCTTCGGTAAAAAGATAATTCTGAATAATTGTAACCTTTAGGTAAAAAAAGTTATACGCGGTGGAAACATTGCCCGGATAGTCTATAGTCACTAAGCATTAAAATTTGCGCCTCATAATAGTTGGGCCGATTGTGGCACCGCACAGGCGTAATACTCAGCAGGAGATAACAATGAAAATTTTCCAACGGTACAACCCACTTCAGGTGGCGAAGTACGTAAAGATCCTGTTCCGTGGACGGTTATACATCAAGGACGTTGGCGCTTTTGAATTTGATAAGGGTAAGATTCTTATCCCAAAAGTGAAGGATAAGCTGCATTTGTCAGTGATGTCCGAAGTTAACCGTCAGGTTATGCGTCTGCAAACAGAGATGGCTTAACCAAAGTGCTATGCAGTAATAAGACGGCTCCTGATTCAGGAGCCGTTGATGTTTCTGGGGGCTACGCGACGCTTTCTTCTTTATCTTTAGCGTCAGGCAGTTTTGGCGAAAGGGCGGTGGCCTTGCTGTCGATCCGGGTCACCAGCAGCTGGTCGATGCGGTAGTTATCGATATCCACCACTTCAAATTTGTAGCCGGCGAATTTCACCGAATCGGTGCGTTTCGGGATCTTACGCAGCATAAACATCATAAAGCCGCCGATGGTTTCGTAGTTGCCCGACTGCGGGAACTCGTCAATATCCAGCACGCGCATGACGTCGTCAATCGGAGTGCCGCCGTCAATCAGCCATGAGTTCTCATCACGGGCGACAATCTGCTCTTCCAGCCCCTGACCAACCAGATCGCCCATCAGCGTGGTCATCACGTCGTTGAGGGTGATGATCCCCACCACCAGCGCGTACTCGTTCATGATCACCGCGAAGTCTTCACCTGCGGTTTTAAAACTTTCCAACGCCTCTGAAAGGGTTAACGTATCCGGCACAATCAGCGTGTTGCGAATTTGTACGCCGCTGTTCAGTGCCAGGCTTTGGTTAGCCAGCACGCGGTTCAGCAGGTCTTTAGAATCGACATAGCCGATGATGTGGTCAATATCTTCATTACAGACGAGGAACTTAGAGTGCGGATGTTCCGCCACCTTATTCTTCAGACTTTGCTCATCTTCGTGGAGATCAAACCAAATCACGTTTTCACGCGGTGTCATTGAAGACGGAACGGTACGGGATTCCAGCTCAAAGACGTTTTCAATCAGCTCGTGTTCCTGTTTACGTAACACGCCCGCCAGCGCACCGGCTTCCACTACCGCGTAGATGTCATCAGAAGTGATGTCATCTTTACGTACCATTGGCAGTTTGAAAATACGGAAGATCATGTTCGCCAGGCCGTTGAAGAACCACACCAGCGGGGTGCAAACGTACAGGCAGAAGCGCATCGGGTTGATGATACGCAAAGCCACCGCTTCTGGCGCAATCATACCGATGCGTTTCGGGGTTAAATCCGCAAACAGGATAAACATGCCAGTCACTAACGAGAAAGAGAGAATAAAGCTCAGTTGCTCAGAGAGCTCTGCCGACATATAGCGGGAGAACAGGCTGTGAAAAGCTGGAGAAAATGCCGCATCACCGACGATACCGCCGAGAATCGCCACTGCGTTCAGACCGATTTGGACCACGGTAAAGAACATGCCGGGATTTTCCTGCATATTCAGAACGCGTTGGGCATTTATATTGCCTTCATCAGCCAGCAGTTTAAGTTTGATTTTGCGTGAGGCGGCAAGTGAGATCTCGGACATCGAGAAGAACGCACTTACAGCGATCAAGCAGAGTATGACTAAAATACTGTTTAACATATCTTATCCGACCTTTCAGGCCAGATCCTCGGAAGGGGAAGTTGATTAATTTGTGTGAAATACACATTGAAAGCCGATTCGAAGAAAGTGAACCGGCATTTTCAGTGGCTAGTATAGCGTAAGGTACTGTAAAGCCGCCAGAGGGTTAAAATTCAGACTGCTGATAAATGCAAAACTGCCTGATGCGCTATGCCGATCAGGCCTACGCAGTCCCTGCAATATATTGAATTTGGACGATTTTGTAGGCTTGGTAAGGCATTCACGCCGCATTCGGCATAAACAAAACGCACTTTATCAACAATCTACATTTGTACCCGTAACGCTATGCTTCCGGTGGCAGACAGACGCCAATTCCGCCAATTCCACAGTAACCATACGGGTTTTTATGCAGATATTGCTGGTGGTCATCTTCGGCATAATAAAACGGTGTGGCGTTAGCGATTTCCGTGGTGATGTGACGATCATCATCGGCGGCAAGCATCGCCGCCTGAAAACGTTCCAGACTGGCGCGAGCTGCGGCATCCTGTTCTGGGGTCAGCGGATAAATCGCTGAACGATACTGCGTGCCGTGGTCATTGCCCTGACGCATTCCCTGGGCGGGATCGTGATTCTCCCAAAATACCTGTAGCAACTGCTCATAGCTGATGACGGAAGGATCGTAAACAATGCGTACCGCTTCGGCATGACCAGTATCACCGGAGCACACTTCCCGATAAGTCGGATTTGGCGTATAGCCGCCGGTATAGCCTGCGGCGGTGCTGTAAACGCCGGGTAACTGCCAGAACAGACGCTCCACACCCCAGAAACAACCCATCGCAAAAATGGCAATCTCCATTCCGTCAGGTACATTGGTCATTGAGTGACCGTTGACCGCATGCAGCGTGGCTACGGGCATCGGGGTGTTACGTCCAGGCAGGGCATCGGCGGGGGAAACCAGATGCTTTTTATCAAATAAACTCATGGTGTCGCTCTCCCGAAAATCGGTCATTGGGGTTAAGGTTGTAACAAGAGGCGTATTTGCACACAATAACCACCGTGAATAGGTCTAAAGTAAAACATAAGAAATATTTGGGGTTTAGTCTGCTTTTTAATCCATATTACTGGATTTTTGTTAAGCCGTTTAACGGCGTTCCAGGGGCAGGAAAAAAGGATATTCAGGAGAAAATGTGCGCTATATCCGACAGTTATGCTGTGTAAGCTTACTCTGCTTAAGCGGATCTGCCGTCGCCGCGAACGTCCGTCTACAGGTCGAGGGGTTATCGGGACAGCTGGAAAAGAACGTTCGTGCGCAGCTTTCTACGATTGAAAGTGATGAAGTGACGCCAGACCGTCGCTTTCGCGCACGCGTCGATGATGCCATCCGTGAAGGTCTGAAAGCGCTGGGTTATTACCAGCCGACCATTGAATTTGATCTCCGTCCACCGCCAAAGAAAGGGCGGCAGGTATTGATCGCCAAAGTCACGCCAGGTGTGCCGGTGTTAATTGGCGGCACCGATGTGGTATTGCGCGGCGGCGCGCGGACCGATAAAGACTATTTGAAATTGCTCGATACTCGCCCGGCTATTGGCACGGTGCTGAACCAGGGCGATTATGAAAATTTCAAAAAGTCCTTAACCAGCATTGCGTTGCGTAAAGGTTATTTCGATAGCGAATTTACCAAAGCGCAGCTGGGCATTGCGCTCGGCCTGCATAAAGCCTTCTGGGATATTGATTATAACAGTGGCGAACGTTACCGCTTTGGGCATGTGACCTTTGAAGGATCACAAATCCGCGATGAATACCTGCAAAATCTGGTGCCGTTTAAAGAGGGCGATGAGTACGAATCGAAAGATCTGGCGGAACTGAACCGCCGACTTTCTGCTACCGGCTGGTTTAACTCGGTGGTGGTGGCTCCACAATTTGATAAAGCGCGCGAAACGAAAGTATTACCCTTGACGGGCGTGGTTTCGCCGCGAACTGAAAACACCATCGAAACCGGGGTCGGTTACTCTACGGACGTGGGACCGCGCGTGAAAGCGACGTGGAAAAAGCCGTGGATGAACTCTTATGGTCACAGTCTGACCACCAGTACCAGTATTTCCGCGCCGGAACAGACCCTCGACTTCAGCTATAAAATGCCGCTGCTGAAGAATCCACTGGAACAATATTATTTGGTGCAGGGCGGTTTTAAGCGCACTGACCTGAACGATACCGAATCTGACTCCACTACGCTGGTGGCTTCTCGCTACTGGGATCTCTCCAGCGGCTGGCAGCGTGCCATTAACCTGCGCTGGAGCCTCGACCACTTTACCCAGGGTGAAATTACCAACACCACGATGCTGTTTTATCCTGGGGTGATGATTAGCCGCACGCGTTCTCGTGGTGGCCTGATGCCAACCTGGGGCGACTCGCAACGCTACTCTATCGACTACTCCAACACGGCCTGGGGCTCAGATGTCGATTTCTCCGTTTTCCAGGCGCAGAACGTCTGGATCCGCACACTGTACGATCGCCATCGTTTTGTGACACGCGGCACGCTGGGCTGGATTGAAACGGGTGATTTCGACAAAGTACCGCCGGATCTGCGTTTCTTCGCCGGGGGCGATCGCAGTATTCGCGGCTACAAATACAAATCTATCGCCCCGAAATACGCCAACGGTGACCTGAAAGGGGCCTCGAAGCTGATAACCGGATCGCTGGAATACCAGTACAACGTGACCGGAAAATGGTGGGGCGCGGTGTTTGTCGATAGTGGCGAAGCGGTAAGCGATATTCGCCGCAGCGACTTTAAAACCGGTACCGGGGTCGGCGTACGCTGGGAATCGCCGGTCGGGCCAATCAAACTCGATTTTGCCGTACCGGTCGCGGATAAAGACGAGCACGGGTTACAGTTTTACATCGGTCTGGGGCCAGAATTATGAGTTTATGGAAAAAAATCAGCCTCGGCGTGGTTATCGTTATCTTACTGTTGCTGGGATCGGTGGCGTTTCTGGTGGGCACCACCAGCGGCCTGCATCTTGTATTTAAAGCGGCGGATCGCTGGGTGCCAGGACTGGATATTGGCAAGGTCACCGGCGGCTGGCGCGATCTCACCTTGTCTGACGTTCGTTATGAGCAGCCAGGCGTGGCGGTAAAAGCGGGTAATCTGCATCTGGCGGTCGGTCTTGAGTGCCTGTGGAACAGTAGCGTTTGTATTAATGACCTGTCGCTGAAAGACATTCAGGTCAACATCGACAGTAAAAAAATGCCCCCTTCTGAACAGGTTGAAGAAGAGGAAGATAGCGGTCCGCTGGATCTCTCCACGCCGTATCCCATCACCCTGACACGGGTGGCGCTGGATAACGTCAACATCAAGATTGATGACACCACGGTATCGGTGATGGACTTCACCTCCGGCCTGAACTGGCAGGAGAAAACCCTGACCCTGAAACCGACGTCGCTGAAAGGCCTGTTGATTGCCCTGCCGAAAGTGGCGGAAGTGGCGCAGGAAGAAGTGGTCGAACCGAAAATTGAAAATCCGCAGCCGGATGAAAAGCCGCTCGGCGAAACGTTGAAAGATCTCTTTTCTCGTCCGGTATTGCCGGAAATGACCGACGTGCATTTGCCGCTTAACCTGAACATTGAAGAGTTTAAGGGCGAGCAGCTGCGCGTGACGGGCGACACGGACATCACCGTGAACACCATGCTGCTGAAAGTAAGCAGCATCGACGGTAATACTAAACTGGACGCCCTGGATATCGATTCCAATCAAGGGATCGTCAACGCCAGCGGCACGGCACAGCTGTCAGACAACTGGCCGGTGGATATCACCCTCAACAGCACACTAAACGTGGAGCCGTTGAAAGGTGAAAAAGTGAAGCTGAAAGTGGGCGGCGCGCTGCGCGAACAGCTGGAGATTGGCGTTAACCTTTCCGGTCCGGTGGATATGGATTTACGCGCCCAGACGCGACTGGCGGAAGCTGGATTGCCGCTCAACGTGGAAGTGAACAGCAAACAGCTTTACTGGCCGTTCACTGGTGAGAAGCAGTATCAGGCGGATGATCTGAAACTGAAACTTACCGGCAAAATGACCGATTACACGCTCTCTATGCGTACGGCAGTGAAGGGACAGGAGATCCCGCCAGCCACCATTACCCTTGATGCCAAAGGTAATGAACAGCAGGTCAATCTCGACAAACTCACCGTCGCGGCGCTGGAAGGGAAAACTGAACTCAAGGCGTTGCTCGACTGGCAGCAGGCCATTAGTTGGCGCGGTGAGCTAACGCTTAATGGCATTAACACCGCCAAAGAGTTCCCGGAGTGGCCGTCGAAACTCAATGGCTTGATTAAAACCCGCGGTAGCCTGTACGGCGGCACCTGGCAGATGGAGGTGCCAGAACTGAAGCTGACCGGTAACGTCAAACAGAACAAAGTGAACGTTGACGGCACGCTGAAAGGCAACAGTTATATGCAGTGGATGATCCCTGGGCTTCATCTGGAACTCGGGCCAAACAGTGCCGAAGTGAAAGGCGAGCTGGGGGTAAAAGATCTCAATCTTGATGCCACCATCAACGCGCCGGGGCTGGATAACGCGCTGCCGGGGCTTGGCGGTACAGCGAAAGGGCTGGTGAAAGTACGCGGCACGGTGGAAGCGCCACAACTACTGGCAGATATCACCGCGCGCGGCCTGCGCTGGCAG
>OBKI01001307.1_pt1 | contig 11139 bp, 8 predicted proteins | sample 1519731 | NCBI WGS metagenome assembly OBKI01 (sample SAMN00265070, study PRJEB22529) | human gut metagenome
GCACCTCTCTTTATTAACTATTCATCTTAAAATGCTTCAATGCCTCCACAATTGCGCTCTCTTTATCTCATCATATGTTGCCTTAGTCTCTGCAGATGTTATATCCACATCATCAAGTTCAATCGTGACATTAATATAATCGTCCGGCTTTTATTTCAATTGGGACAAAAGAACAACTGTCTCAAGTGTCGGAAACTTTTCCAAGGTAACAGTATACTCATCAGACTGCTCTTTATCCAAAGAAATACCATCAACTCGAACTACTTCCTTGCCATCTCTAAGAATCGGTACTGGAAATTGAAACTTGATATTCCTAATCCAATTATCATCTTCTCGTCTTTCTGGAAATATATCAATACGCTCAATAAATGCCTGCATAAACTGTTTCTTTTCAGCATCCGTACATTCTGCATATAATTCATTGAATGCGTTCAAAAAGCCGTATATGCTGTCCGCATCAATCTGATTTTTCTTAAGTTCATATACCTGAGACTTCAAATCTGCGATTGCCTCTTCCACTTCATCTATTTTATCATATTGGGTATCTAATCGTCTCTGTAAATCTGAAATTTTTTTATCGTAATGAATATCTGTAACATCCAGATTATCCATCTGCTGTTCAAGACGTGTTTTAATTATCTCTGCCTGATGGAGATTTGCGTTTAATACAGATAACTGCTTTTCCAGATCAGAAGTATCAACTGTTGCCCCGATTCTGTCTTGAATGGCATCCTTGAATTTTCCTTCCCTAGTCATTGCCGTAATCAATTTTGCAAGCACATCATCAATTTGAGACTGTTCAATGTTACATCGAAAAGTACATTTATGTCCTGTGGCATTTACTGTATTCTTGCAATAGTAGTAATATCTGGTTTTCTTATCTTTCCGACCTGCTTTTGCAATGTTGCCATACATTCCTTTTCCACAACATGGACATTTCTCCGTATGCTATCTTCCCCATATACACCGGGTTATCAATAATCTTTTTGAGAAAATAATCATCATATGCTTCACTTTTATCGCCCTGCTTAAAACAAAAGTATTCGGAAAAAGACAAGGGAAGCACATGAACTTCATCTCCTCTTCCCTCAAACTCAGTCAATATATCTTTAGATAAGAAAGTATATCCATTTTATAAGAAATATGCAATCATCTCATTTAAATTTTTTTCCGTATGCGGCATTTTTATAAACCATGTAAATTTTTCTTTCAACCTTAAAGATATCTACAGCCTCACTACCCTGTCAAACCGCTCAACTCCAGTCATTCTGTGTGACACCATAATAACCGTTTTATCCTTCATAGGCGAATCCAGTGCCTTAAGAAATACATTTTCACTGTGCGTATCAAGAGCTGAAGATGGCTCGTCCATCAGAATAACAGGTGAATCCTTAAGCATTGCCCTCGCAATCGCTATCCGCTGGCGCTGACCACCTGACAGATTCATTCCACCGGCGGTCAGCCTTGTGTCATATCCATCAGGCAGTTCCCTGATAAATTCATCTGCATATGCCTGTTTTGCCGCTCTGACGATCATATCCATATCCGGACTGCCTGCTTTATTCCAACCATATTCAATATTCTCCCGAATCGTACCCTCAAACAGATAACTTTCCTGCGGTACATAAGTAATCATATTCCTCAACTGCATTAAAGAATACTCATTCAACTCCCTGCCATATAATCTGACACTGCCGCTTTGGGCAGGATAGAACCTCAGTAATAGTTTTAAAAATGTGCTTTTACCACAGCCGGATTCTCCTGCCAGCAGAATTTTTTCACCATTTTCCACCTTAAGCCCCTCATAATAAAGCTGTGTATTTTCCATGTCGTCATATGAAAAATGTAGTTTGTAAAGTTCTATAGCAACATTACATTTATCATGCAAATCCACCGTATCAACCTGTGTCTGCGTATTCCAGCCCACACATTCTTCCTGCTCCAACTCAAGGAAATCAAACACATGCCCTGCACGCACAACCGATGTTGAAAATGCCGCCAGTGAACTTCCGAACCTCTGCATTGATGAACTCATACTCATCTGCAATGTGACTACAGCCATAACTATTCCGAAATTCAGCTTTCCATCTGCCACAAGCAGTGCGCCCACAATAATTGTGCCAAAGCTTCCAATAATCCCCAATAAAAATGCTGCCATCTCAAGTGACGCTTCCATTCTCACCCTCGACCTTTCTGCCTGTGCTGATTCTTCATTTTCTTTGTAAAAATGTTTCAGCACAATTGACGCTCCCGGATTCATCTTTAATGTAACAAAGCCTGATATTATATCGCTGAACAAGGCTGCCAATTTTGCAGATTTCTTCTGTACATTTTTTGCATGCTTCTTAATAGAATTATTTATCCTGATGGACACAAATGCAGTAAGCACACTGATTATCAGCGCAATGCATGTCAGAATCGTACTGTAAAAACACATTGCAATAACCGACGCAATAACAATCACAATCTTTCCTGACACCCAGTATACATGTGAAAACCATGCCGTTTTTAAAGAGTCAGCGTCCATATTAAGAGTTCTCATCGCTTCTGCGCTATGTGTATCATCATAAAATTTCATATTCATATCCAGCAGTTTTTCAAATAGTCTTAACTTAAGGTCATACACCATTCTTCTTACAAGATGAATATGAAAATACCGTAGATATGGAAAAAGACATTTGCATATGACTATAATCACACATACTATTACCGCTGTCCTAAACATCTGCATATTCTGAAATTCAATCGCATTAATAGTCTGTTTGGTGACATAAGAATACAGAACCTGCAAAGCTGACTCGGTAATTAATGTGATAATCAGAATCAGCCAGTAGCGGAATCTGTATTTCCCAATATATTGCAAAAATCTTCTGGTATCTTTCATACTCTGTCCCTCATTTCCTTGTTAATAAATTCCTTGTACATATGTGCATATCTTCCATGCATGGTCATCAGTTCAGAATGTGTTCCCTGTTCCACAATTTCTCCCCTGTCCAGCACATAGATTCTGTCGTAATCACGGATTGTATTTAGTCTGTGTGCAACTGTAATTACCGTACGGTCTTTGGAAATTTCATCAATTGTTTTGCAGATATTAATTTCAGTCTTGGAATCCAAAGCGGAAGTCGGTTCATCAAGCAGAAGAATCTCTGCGCCTTTCACTATTGCACGGGCTATTGAAATCCGCTGTCTCTGTCCGCCTGAAAGATTGCCTCCGTTCTCCGACAAGACGGTTTCAATTCCTTCAGGCAGTTGTTTTACAAATGTTTCACAGCCTGCCATATTCAAAGCTTTCATAATATCATCATGCATAGCCTGCGGATTTCCAATTCTTACATTATCTGCAACAGACAACGGAAAAAGTGTGGTCTCCTGTGAAATCAGTGCAATCCTTTCTGTAGCAAACTGTCTTGAAATCAGTTTTAAAATAGTACTTTTTCCGCTCCCACTTTCTCCTGCAAATGCAATTCTTTCGCCAGGCTTCACGCTAAAACTTACATTATGCAAAACATTTTCATCTTTATATGCAAATGACACATTTTCAAAGCTGATTAGCGAATTGCCTTCTTTTTCAACATATTTTTCTTCATAATCAGTCTTTTCAGGCTGGATTTCAATTATTTCAAACACTCTCGAAACTGACACAAGTGCTGTCTGAAAACGCACAACCAACTGATATGTGTATGACAATGGGTCAATTAGTTTCTTAATTATGCTCATATAAGCGATTAACACGCCAATTGTAATTACATTTCTGAATACAAATACGCCTCCTACGCATATGGCAAGTGCCAGCGGAATCTCCTGAATTGCCCTTGAAAGCGGTTCGAGATTATACTGTGCCAGATCAGTTTCATCAGATGTCACAAATGTTTTGTAAAGTGCTTTTTCATACCGGTTCATCATACATTTCTGAAGATTGTATGATTTGATAACTTCTACCCCTGCAAATGCTTCTTCTATATTATTGTTAGTCTGCCCCAGCTCCCTTGCATACTGGTGCTGGCGCAATTTTATCGGTTTTAAAAGCTTTATATTGATTGGAACTATAATTGCAAGTGGCATCAGACATATTGCCGCCAATGGCGGATTCATTAAAAATAAATATACTGAATACACAACCGTAATGACCGGCACATATAAACAATCCTTGAAATATCCTGACATGAACCCTGCCAATCCTTCAATATCCTCAGTAATGCGCTCCATCATGTCACCATAATTGCATTTGTTTATGTATTCGGGTGATGCCTTCATCAGTGCATTTACCGCATCATTTCTAAGATCCTGCAGCAAACCTGCTCCAACAAAGCCAGTCATCGCAACAACCATGTAATTAGACACAATTCCTGCGCATATTACAATCAACATTTTAATTACAATAAAATGAATCGTCTGCTTAAGCGTACCACCGGCAATCTGGTCTATTATCTGCTTTAAAATATCAATAATCATTACCGTAGACACAGACGCCGTCACACTTGATACTGAGGCAAGTGTAATCTGTATCCAATACTTTTTGCTGTACTTTAATAATTTCCCCATATAGACATTTTCCACTCCTTTATATATACTATATGCAAGTATAGCTCGTGTAAAATGTGCTAACAATGGCATTTATGCAGCGGATTTTTATACTATTTGCAATCTATGTTTGCAGATAGTGTATAATTAATTATTAAAAATATTTACAGAAATGAGGGATAACATGCCACAGACGGACAGACATAAAAAAAGAGAGATTCCAATTGAATTTGATTTCTATAATACATTAGATAAGCTTCCTGTAGAAAAGAGATGTACTATCATTATGATTTCGTGTGGCAGTACAACTATCAAGATAAATGAACATTTTCAGACTGTGAATGCTCCTGCTGTGCTTTGCATTTCACAATACGATAAGTTTCAATGTATAGAAAAGACACATTTAAGCGCCAAGGCATTTCATTTTGACCCTTGGTATATTAAAGCATGCCTTAGATTTGAAAATCTTGATGACGACATCAGTATTGATGAGAAATATGTTTATGAAAGAAATATGCTTTACATGTTTACCAAGCATTCTGGAAATTTTCAGGGAATATTTCATTTAACACCACAGCAGTATATTCACATTAATGAATTAATGCTGATGATTGGTGCTGAAACCTATGCGCAGAGTGACGATTACTGGACCTGCCGCATAAGGAGAATGCTGCGTCAGACGATAAACTGCATATACGATATCTATGTCGACCAGCGCAAATTAAAATTCTACGAATTGTCTGAAAATACTAACCCAGTAACAATATGTACAGACTATATTCACGCCAATTACCAGAATGATATTACCTTAACTTCCCTATGCGAACTCGTTCACCTTAACCGCACCACATTGAACCACCGCTTTAAACAGCAGCTAAACTGCACCTGCATAGAATATCTGCTGCACTACCGCTTAAAGATTGCGCAGGAGCTGCTATCCAATACCAACCTTAAAATTGAAGAAATCTCCAGTCAATGTGGCTTCAAATACGGCTCGTACTTTAACCGCCAGTTTACGAAATGCTTAGGTATATCACCGTCTGAATTTCGCAAGAACCCAACTGGATATAGTTCGTTTGAAGGTGGGAAGGTGCGGAAATTGTGAGGATTTGCTATTTTTTAATAGTATACTTGAATTTTCTTATTATCAACAATATATTGTTGATTGAAACTCCCTTTGATAAAGAATACTATATGGCTTTCTTTAGACCAAATTTCAGTTGTTGCAAAATTTGCAACAGTTCAAACTGAAGGGTGACGTACTGTAGAAACAAACATTGATTATTATAATCTTGATGTAGTTATCTCTATCTGATACCGTATAAAGCCTCTTCGTTGAACACAATTTCAGATATGGGCTATTGGAATTTAAAAGAATATATAAAAAAAGATTTTCCTTAGATGATAATAGATTCAAACAATTAGATGGTGAAAACTAGTTTGATGAAATATGGAACTCACCTTATGGGTACATGATGAAATTCATCGTTCAGATATTGAAGTTGCCAAAAACTATCTAACTGAGCAAAAGCTCTGTATGCTTTGAATAACATTGTTACTGCATACCATGATATTGCAGAAGTACATGAGTACATGCCCTTAACCAAGAGCCTATGTATATGAAAGACTGGCTTGAAACCATCGACGATTACCTTAAAATGACACGCCGTGATATTCTTACCAGCAGTGGTCATATCAACCATATACAAGCTATTAAAAAGCTCATGCAGAATATGATAAATAATCAGGCGGAATACTCCTGTGTGAGCATTCTGCCTTGTTCTAATATTTCTTCTTTCCAAATGAATGATACTGTATTGTTATCTTGACATCGTACTCCAAAATAGTCCCCTTTTTAATAGACTCTATTCCATCTACAACTACCATTTGAACAGACCTATCCTTTTTTATCCATCCTGTCTTTAAATCATCAAGTGGCAATGTATACACTTCTGTAAAGCCAACATTTAATAACTCCTGCAGCAGCTCATCAAAATTTCTTTTTATCATCTGACGCGAAGAATATGGAAATATAAGTTCTTTTTTCATATGGTATGCAACAATTATTTCTGCATCATATGGTACCATCATTCCTGCATCTATCCATGATTGTCCGTTTATCATAACCTGTGCCACCTCACCAACACGATAATTGTTATCAATATAAACGTCCTTAACTGGAATAGCTTTGTAATTATTAAATCCTGTTTCCTTTAACATGCTCAAAACATACTCATAACTATCCCCTATCAAGTCATTTATAGAAAATCCTATTTGCAAATTCTTCTTATTAAAAAATAATGCTTTCATTCTTTTTTTTCTAAGATTCTTTTCATGTTCTTTAACAGCACGCTTTTCTGCACGAATTCGTTCTTCTTCTCTACGACGTTCCTCGGTCTTACGTTCTTGTTCACCTTCCTCTGCTTTATATATTGCATATGCGGCTGCACCAAGGCCAAATGCTATGCTTGCCAAACCTGCTGCAAGCCCAATTCCATCCGATGAATCCTCATCATTATCCTCTTCATCATCGCCTGAAGCATAGTATGTGCAACTATTGTCACTCTCATAATACGAATCACTTACGTCTTCATTTTGATAACAACTTTCATCTGCACCATAATATGTCACAGTTCCATCAGCATTTTTATGCCCCCAGCTTCCGTCATTGCCATAATAGGACGCACTTCCATCAACATTTTTATACCCCCAGCTTCCATCTGCGCCATAATAAGAACCGCTCCCATCTTCATTTTGATACCCCCAACCTCCGTCATTGCCATAATAGGACGCACTTCCATCAACATTTTTATACCCCCAGCTTCCATCCTCATCATCTGAATTAAACATTTCATTTACATCATCAGAATTCAAGTAATCCCAGCCTTTATCTTTTCCCATAATGACCTCTTTCTCACACTGTAACTCAGCTCACATATCACATCTTATTAACCAAATCCCACAACCATTATCACATGAACTGTATATTATTGCTTATGCATACAATAAATATTTTAAACTCAATAATCATATGTACTTCATTTTTACACTATATATCTGTATTATTCACAATTGCAATCTACGGTAATACTGACATCAATATCAATGTCTTTACCATTAAAGTCTATAGTAACACGTTTATATACACCCTTTTCTACTTATATGGTACAATGCCCTTTTAGATTCGTGCTGTCTACCACGGTCTCAACAGTTGAGACAATAAATGCAAATCGTCTTCTTCATTATTTATGTACTCTTGCCATATACTCACAGGGAGTTGAGTTACCAGATTTCATCGTTTCAACCTGAAATCTGAATCTGGTATCATTTCTTTGCGTTTTCTTCTAATTCCAACATATATTTATCAAAATCGGACATAAACAGTCTATCCTGAATGACACGATATTTCTCAAATTCAGTTTCAGCATGAAGCTTTGCGATCTCAGCAGACACCTTGCCTGCATCCTGCAAAATCCCATAATCAAACATTTCAATAAAACTATTAAGACGTTTCTCCCAATCCTCCATAGTCAATGGGATATGCCTCAGTGTCATATTTTCAGCGAAATCTAAATACGCAGTAACCATACGATTTAATTGTTTCATTTCATCCTGACTTAAATAGTTTTTAGCAATTGTAACATCGCTTTTCTTAATCTTGCCATCTGGAGCATCTGCCCATGTTGTTAATCCCATATGTTCTTTGGTATGGTCTGCTCTTTCTACAATCAGCTCTGATGCCGTATGTCCATGAACCGCAAAATGCATCTTATTCTGAACAGTAGCATAAAATCTTTTTGTTGCAACTGAATTTTTATCATAATCTATTGCAGTAGCATAAAGGTCTGTAATTTTCTGATAAAACTTTCTTTCACTTGCTCTTATTTCGCGAATGCGCTCTAACTGCTCGTCAAAGTACTTTTCTGTCAGATAAGTTCCTCTTTTTAACCTTTCATCGTCCATGACCCAGCCTTTGATGGTGTAATCTTTTGCAATCTGATTCACCCATTTTCTGAACTGAACAGCACGCTCGGAATTGACCTTAAAACCTACAGCAATAATCATTTGAAGATTATAATGTTTTGTATCACGAGCAACCTGACGGGAACCTTCCATTTGAACTATTCGGAATTTTCGAATAGTTGCCGCTTCTTCCAATTCACTATCTGCATAAACTTTTTTAATATGCTCATTTATCGTTGGTAAACCAACGTCATATAATGTAGCCATCATCTTCTGTGTCAGCCATATATTCTCGTCCTCATAACGCATCTCAACGCTGTCCTGCTGTTCACCAACAGAAGCAACATAGGTCAAATATTCTGCTGCGCTGGAACGGATTGTTATTTCTTCTTTTTTCTTTTTCAAACAAAATCCCCCTTTTTATTATCTTACTGAGATATGAGATAAATTGCTGATGTTTTATATATCTTTTCTCCCCAGCAGACACACCGTCTCCACATGCCATGAGTGCGCAATAAAGATGCACATCCCATGACTTATCCGTCAAGTTTGGGCTCTAAAATGATACAACAGTCCCCTATCGGACCTGCAAAAATAAAGCAAGATGCATCACTTTGCACCTGCCATAGAAAAAGATTAGATTTGTTTTTGAGATACAGGTCTAACTGACCTGCGCGTGATTTGTGCTCTGCTCTTTCTCTATGGTCCACTTACCCCATTGATAATTTCTAGGATATTGTACCATAGATTGTTTGTTTCGGAAATTACTTTCCTCTAAAAATGGGCAGACTCAAATAACTAAACCTCATCCTTTTAGATACTTGAGTCTACCATTTTCATCAAATTTCTTCACTTTTATCAGCCTCTTCTGATTTTAACATTTTACAAATAATAATGTTCTTCTTTCTCCTCCTATATGTGAACAATACCTTTAATTTACTACCTCTTGCACATAACAATTCTTGTTCTCCCCCTCTATTACTAATCAAGTCTATGTATAACCCCTTAGTTCCCTTCGGTATCATAATTTTTAGCAATGTGTTGTATGAACCAAATTCTTCTTTCAATGACGATTTTACAAGACCGACTCCCATGTATCCTTTATCTTCTATTATTGCACCCCAGTTAATATAACGTCTATTCGTACTTATACACAGTTCTCTATAATCCAAAAATCTATATCCCCAAATATTCTCTGGGACATACGATTTATTTAGACGTTTATCCATAACCGCTTGCATTTCCTCAAGTTCATCTTCTGGAAAAGTAAAGCCCGTATAACCATATCTGTTTTTTTTATTAATGGCCAATCCCCAATTTCCACCACAATAAAATGAAAACCATTTATTTTCAAGTGCATCTACTCTTAATTCTTGTATCTCCTCTTCAGAAAAATCTCCTTTTAAATATATTTCAGGATTTTCTGTATCATAATTTCTCCTTAACTTTCCACCAAGTTGATACTCCGGCAACCAATATGAATAATTTTTATTCCCCCAATCTCTTGCTTCATCAATGCTAGAAAATCTTCTATATATCTCTCTCATATTTTTCTCCAAACGTACTACCGCATTCCTTAATCTGCATCTGGATCAATCCTAATATCAATTGGTCTAACACGCCTATTTTTCTTATTTTCCACAATACTGCATCAGAACAACCGTCTCAACGGTACTTTCGTTGTCCCAACAAAGTTCCTGTGTCTCCCTGTCTCCAAAATACACCGGAAAACGGAACTTTATGTGCTTCAGGAATCTGCCATCTGGCTGCTCCTGCTCGTAAATGTCCACCTGTTCCACAAAGCTGTTAAGAAATTCTTTCTTCTCCAGGTCGGTGAACTTATCATATAGTTTATCAAAATATAAAAGAAATTGATAGACGTTTTCTTCTGATATTTTCTGTTGCTGGATATTCAGCAGGCGGTTCTTAACTTCCTCTATACTGTTCTCCACGCCTTCGATCTCATCGTACAGACGGTATAACCTTGTCTCCATATCCTGATATTTCTTCTCATAAAATTTATCCATAATATCCAGACTGTCCATCTGCTGTCCAAGTCTTGCTTTTGCTCCGGTCAGCTGCCTGTGCTGCTTTTCCAATCCGTCAATCTCTTTTTCTATTTCTTCTGTATCTATTCTTGAACCAATTTTATTCAGAATTGCTTCTTCAAATTTAGGATTCTTCACCAGCTTCCGAATAACTTCTTCCACTGCATTGTTAATCTTCTCCTCACTCCATTGTTTACGATATCCACATTTATGACCGTCTACCAGACGACGATGTTTACAGGCATAATAGAAATAATCTTTATATAAGGTTCCGTCTTTCTTTTTCTTTCGGTTCACGTTCCCATACATACCGCTTCCACATAACGGACATCTCAATATTCCAGATAAGATATGCTCATGATCCAGACTATGCGTCTTTTCATATTTCACACCTGTTTTTTCCCGTTTTTGATGTGCCAGCTCCCAATCTGTTTCTGAAATAATTCCTTCGTGGATACCATCATGCAGCATATAATTTTCCTGTTTTACAATGCGATATTCATTTCTTGTTCCTGAAACTTTCTCGTTCTTCCTTCGTCCATAAGCCAACTTTCCACAGTATACCGGATTATCCAGAACGCCTTTTATAAACGAAGAGGCAAAT
>OBKI01001342.1_pt1 | contig 10889 bp, 10 predicted proteins | sample 1519731 | NCBI WGS metagenome assembly OBKI01 (sample SAMN00265070, study PRJEB22529) | human gut metagenome
ATAAATCCACGTACGATCAAATCAGGATGTTTTGCCAATTCTTCTTTCGTAATAGAAAGTGTATGTTTATCGTCACGTTTTTTTGAAATTTGTGGCTTTTGAGTGGATAAATCCGGTTTTGCAAGTTGAAGCTGATCATCAAACCGCTCATCATGTGGTTGAGGAGACTTCTCTGCAGCAAAAGAGAATGAACTAAGCAACAATGAGTAGCTTAAAAATAAAACAAGTTTCGATTGTGAAGTCATTTTTTATTCCTATAAAGAAAAATAAAGCAAGCCAACGGCTTGCTTCAAAATTTACAAAAATTTTCTAATTTTTTCTAGCACCAAAAACACCAAATTTATCATTTCCTTGATAAGTTCCGGCTACTTCGTCTGCATCTTTTCCATAGAAGCCTCCTTCAACCTGAACACCTTGGCTATTTGTTCCACTAAATTGATTGCCTTGAATTTTGGCAGATAAGGAAACATCATCAAAATGTACATTAGGAGAAAGAGCTCCCCCTGCAATCCCATTTGATACAAGAACGTCCTTATAGCCTGTTTTGGCTAAAGAAATTGTTCCATTTAATGTTTTATCTGCGAAATTAGCCGTTAGTTTTACGAATGATAAGTTAGAATCTAAGTAATCAGCCCGCTTCTCTACATGCATACCATTTCCAATATAATTTGCAGTACCTGATTGTGGCATTTCTGTCGTTGGATTTACACCAAATGCGACATAATAAGCAGAACCTAAAGCAGGCTCCGTAAATTTCCCCCAACGAATATTTTTATAGTTTTTGCCACTAATAGAACGCAATTCAGGATAATCAGCCTGTAGCACTTCTTTCTCATTCGTTCCAATGACTGGACGTTCGTAATACCCTGATGGAATAATTTCAATTTCATGACCTTCAACATTAACAAGATTAACGTTATTGTCATCATGTATTTGTCTTTCAATGACCGTCACTGTTTTATCTTCTTTATTAACCTCAAACCCCACTCGTTTAAGCGCGATTTGTTCAGCTGGTTTAGGTTGTTCAGCTGGTTTAGGTTGTTCAGCTGGTTTAGGTTGTTCAACTGGTTTAGGTTGTTCAACTGGTTTAGGTTGTTCAACTGGTTTAGGTTGTTCAACTGGTTTAGGCTGCTCAACTGGTTTAGGCAGCTCAACTGGTTTAGGTTGCTCAACTGGTTTAGGTTGCTCAACTGGTTTAGGCTGCTCAACTGGTTTAGGCTGCTCAACTGGTTTAGGCTGCTCAACTGGTTTAGGCTGCTCAAGTAGTTGAGTCTTGCTACTACCACAAGCTGCTAATGTTACACTTGTCAGAATAATTAAGCTTAGTTTGGAGAAATTAAATTTCATTATTTTCCTCTGGTAAAAAGTAAATTTAAGTTATAAGTAGATTTAAAATTTATTAATTGTAGATTATATAAAAACTAAACACTTCTGATAAAAAAAGCGGACCAACTTGCGTTGCCCGCTTGATTTTATCACGCATCCTTAACTTTGTCTCTAACCTAAATAATAGATACCCTCTATCACCTTTTAAAAGTTAGATATTACAAATGGAATGCAAATTTAACTTTACCAATAGTAGTTAAAAATAGATAAAACTATTTCTTAGCCGCAAAAGCCGCTCCCCAAGAGTTATCATTAGCTTTAGCTAAACCACTCAATTCTTTCGCATTTTCGCCGTAGAATTTTCCTTCAGCTGTACCTTGAGAATTTAACAACTCTGATTTAGCAGTGCCTGAAAAACCATTTCCTGAAATATTTGCATCAATTTTCACAACATCAACATTAGCAGCGCTAATCGTCCCTGTTAATTTTTTATTACCAAAATCAGCTGTGAAGCTTGAAGAACCCTTTACATAATCTTCATCAGGTAATTTATCTGTATCTGCTGTAATAATGCTATCTCCAACATAAGATGCTACACCAGATGATGGCATTGAAGTTGTTGGGTATCCGTTATAAAACAAGATATCATCTTGACTAGGATCTTGACTCTCAATTGCACCAAAACGAACATTACTATAAGAACCACAACAAACTTCTAATTTACCATTTAACTTCATACCATTAATCGTTTGGGCTGAAGCTACTGTCCAATCTCTTGCACTAATACCTGGACCAAAACCGATAGGAATATCTTTTCCATCAACATTGATCTTATATAAATTTGCTGAAGTAAGCGCTACAGTTTTAGTTGTAACATTTCCCTTATTATCTGAATCAATTACGATTACACCACCTGTCTTATTATTTGAAGATGGTGATACTGAACCGCTTACATTGTTCTGATTTTTAGTAGCCTGAGTCGCTTGAGCGGCTTGTTTATCTTTTGTTGGTGCTTGACTACTACTTCCTGCATCACCACTGCCACTACTTCCACAAGCAGCTAAAGTTAATGCAGCTAAAGCTGTTAAACTAAACTTTAAAATGGTATTTTTCATAATTCACCTCTTAGGTTGTTTATCAAATAAAATTAATTCAGACTCATAAAATAAATTTATGTATATTTGCATCTTATCATAAAATTAATAATATTATATAAGCTCGTATAAAAAATAAGGTAAAGACAATATTTGTCTTTACCTTAATAATTTATAAATTAATCATACATCCCTAATTTCTTCTCTAAATAGTGGATATTTGCACCACCTTTTTGGAAGTTTTCATCTTCAAGAATGAGTTCATGAAGTGGGATATTTGTTTTGATACCATCAATGATCGTCTCTGATAATGCATTTTGCATACGACGGATTGCTACATCACGAGTATCACCGTATGTGATTAATTTTGCGATCATAGAATCATAATGCGGAGGAACGGTATAACCGCCATACACATGAGAATCCCAACGAACGCCTAAACCACCTGGTGAGTGCAAGTGTACCACTTTACCTGGAGATGGTAAGAATGTTTTTGGATCTTCTGCATTGATACGACATTCAATTGCATGACCTTTCACTTTAATATCTTCTTGTTTGTAAGAAAGTGGTAAACCAGCCGCAATACGCAATTGTTCTTTCACCAAATCCACACCAGTAATCATTTCTGTTACTGGGTGTTCTACTTGAATACGAGTATTCATTTCGATGAAATAGAACTCACCATTTTCATATAAGAATTCAAATGTACCTGCACCGCGATAGCCAATTTCAACACAAGCCTTCGCACAACGAGAACCAATATCACGACGAACTTCTTCGGTAATACCTGGTGCTGGTGCTTCTTCCACCACTTTTTGGTGACGACGTTGCATAGAACAATCACGCTCTGCAAGATAGATTGCATTACCGTGCGTATCAGCTAAAACTTGGATTTCAATATGGCGTGGATTTTCTAAATATTTTTCCATGTAAACCATATCATTGTTAAACGCTGCTTTTGCCTCTGCTTTTGTCATCGCAATGGATTCTTCAAGTACATCCTCGCTACGTACCACGCGCATACCACGACCACCGCCACCGCCAGACGCCTTGATAATAATTGGATAGCCAATACGTTTTGCAATTTCTTTATTTTTCGCAATATCGCTACCTACTGGGCCATCTGAACCAGGTACGCAAGGCACGCCCGCTTTTTTCATTGCTTTAATCGCAGAAACTTTATCCCCCATCAAACGAATAACGTCTGCAGTTGGACCAATAAAGATAAAACCAGAACGCTCAACTTGCTCTGCAAAATCCGCGTTTTCAGAAAGGAAACCATAACCAGGGTGAATCGCATCCGCACCGGTTACTTCTGCTGCAGCAATAATCGCAGGAATATTTAAATAACTTTTTACAGATGGCGCAGGTCCGATACAAACTGTTTCATCTGCAAGTAATACGTGTTTTAAATCACGGTCAGCGGTAGAGTGAACCGCCACAGTTTTAATGCCTAATTCTTTACAGGCACGCAAAATACGCAGTGCAATTTCACCACGGTTAGCAATCACAACTTTTTCTAACATAACAATTTCCACTTGGGTGAAAAAATGGCGAGAAAGCTCGCCATTTCAGATTGATAGGGATTATTCGATAACGATCAATGGTTGATCAAATTCAACCGCTTCGCCATCATTTACTAAGATTGCTTTAACCACACCAGCTTTATCAGCTTCGATACGGTTCATCATTTTCATTGCTTCAACGATACAAAGTGCATCGCCTACTTTGACTGTTTGTCCCACTTCAACGAAAGCTTTCGCTTCTGGGCTTGGGCTACGATAGAATGTACCTACCATTGGTGAACGCACTTGGTGTCCTGACACTTCAGCTGCAGGCGCTTCCGTAGGTGCAGCCGCTGCAGGTGCTGGTGCTGCTGCCGGAGCCGCAACCGGTGCGACTGGCGCCGCTGCATATTGAATTGCAGCAGGTGCAACAGCTGGTGCCGCACGACTAATACGTACTGTACCTTCTTCTTCTTGCACTTCTAATTCAGTGATACCCGATTCTTCTACTAATTCAATCAGTTTTTTGATTTTACGAATGTCCATACGTTCTTCCTAAAAATAATAATGAATTGTTAACCGCACTTTCAGAATTGATTTCCAAAGTGCGGTCATTTTGAAACATGTTTTTTGTGTCGGCAAGATTACCGCAAAATCATGAACTTTGCGATAAATTTCTGCGAAAATCTGTAAATTTTGTGAAATTTTATGCTTTTTTATTTAAAAAATCTAACGCAAATTGGAGAGCAAACTCATAGCCTTTTGCACCTAAGCCACAAATCACACCTTCAGCCACATCACTAAAGTAAGAATGGTGACGGAATGGCTCACGTTTATGTACATTAGACAAATGAATTTCGACAAAAGGAATTGACACCGCAAGCAACGCATCGCGCAATGCAACACTGGTATGCGTATAAGCTGCCGGGTTAATTAAAATAAAATCCACTTTCTGAAAACTTTGATGAATCTTATTAATTAACTTTTCTTCGCTATTTGCTTGGAAACACTCCAAATTCACACCATGCTGCGCCGCAAGCTTACCCACATTTTCTTCAATGGCAGATAATGAAAGTGAACCATAATGTTTTGGTTCCCTTGCGCCCAACATATTCAAGTTCGGGCCATTTAACAGCAAAATATTGAATTTTTTTGACATTTTCACATCCTTTAACTTGTGCGAATTATAGCGATTTTTTATGTAATGGTGGTCGTATCTCTATACGATTTTGGTAATAAATTCTGAATTTAGATCAATTAGCGGTAAATCTGAGCCCGGCCATGCGCGTAATACCTGATGTTGCATCAAATTCAATGTATCTAATCCAGGCATCAGGTTAGGCGTATATTGCGCAGCGATACGAGCGAGTTGCGTCAATCCAAGGCTACTTTCAATACTCGAGCTGATCACCGCTTTTATGCCTAAGCTATGCGCTTGAGCAATCAGCTTTTGACAATCTTGCAGCGAGCCAATCAATGTTGGTTTAATCACAATGGCGCTTAAGTGCGGTTCTTTTTCTAAAAGAAAATCTGGCTCTCGCACACTTTCATCCCAAGCAATATTTATGCCTGTTTGAGCTGCAAACTGACGGCTCTCCTCACGTGTTTTACAAGGTTCTTCCAGAAATTGAATGCGAGATCGATGTTGCGGTTTTACTTTCTCCGCAAATTTTAAAGCTTTTTCTAATGTCCATTGACGATTCGCATCTAGACGTAATTGCAAATCAGGAATGGCTTCAAGAAACATATCTGTAATCAAACCATCACGATTTGCTTCATACATACCGACCTTAATTTTAGCTACTTTGTCACCTGGCATTTGGTTCAGTTCTGCATATAACTCATCAGGATCGCCATAGCACAACGGTGCAGTATGATAGTTACCTTCCTCATTTAAATAACGTTTCATCTCATCCATCGCTGTGCTAATACCGAAAGCAACAGAAGGATAACAACCATCAAGGGGGACTCTAGGTGCTTCACAACTTGCATGACACCAATTCGTCAGCCATTCAATAGCCTGCTCTTGCGCTTGTTCGATGGTTTCTTCGCTAAAACCAGGTAAAGGTGCAATTTCCCCCCAACCATCACGGCTGCAAGCAACACGCACAATCAAGCCTTCACGGCGTTTTAAAAAACGTCCACGTAAAATCAACTGACTATCTACGGGAATAGAATAACGATAAAGATTAAATGATTTGGTTTCCATCTTATTCTCCTTGATGGTAAAAGTGCGGTTAAAAACACTCTGATTTTTAACCGCACGTATTCTATTTAAAAGGCACTTGTTTCATAAATAATTTACGTTTTACTCTCATAAATTCGTTTATGATTCTTTCAAAGACTGAAAATTTCGTTTGATTTTCACAAACCGACTCTCGACCTTTTTGCAAACTACTTTCAAAAGGCTTATCCGGATTCACAACAAAATCTTGCACACAAATCCCTGGTGAAAGCTGAACCACTTTATAATCCTTTAAATTCAAAAAATGCTCAAAGATAAGAGAATCAATGGCCACTTCAAGGGGTTTATTTTTCACCTGTTCGAGAAGATATTTAGCGCCTTTCGCTGTCACGGTATAACCCGCCGTTCCTGATTGCTTAAATGTTATGGGATAAATCTTTCTATCATACTTTGCTGGTCTAGGCGCGCGAAATACCATTCTTCCATTAGCTTCAAGCTTCAATACATCAATATCATCAGGCAAATAATCGACTTCTAACAGCTCTTTTGCATTCTCGCCTAAGTAAATATCATCTTCAAAAATATTGATATAATCTAAGTTCTTTTCTAATGCTAAATTCCATAGTGAGATATGACTTAACGCACAACCAATTTCCCCATCCCATAATTTAGCTTCTGAAGAGCGATCTAAAATAATATTAAATTTCTTTGCAACATCCTCAATACGATCTGGCGTCACTGCATCAAAAAATGAAAAAAGGATATTTTGCCGACCAAATTCTTGTTCAATGTGTTTGCGACGTTTTGTTTCTCTGGTTAAGCTAATCACATAATTATGTTGTTTCACACAGGACATAAAATAATTCTAAAATATGAATAAGGATTGAGATATATCACGACAAGGCGGTTAAAAACACACAGATTTCTAACCGCACTTTTATGTTCAAATTAAGGATTGCGTCTAAATTTGCTGAAGTCTGGCGCGCGTTTTTCGTTGAACGCGTTACGACCTTCTTGACCTTCTTCAGTCATATAGAACAACATGGTTGCGTTACCCGCGAGCTCTTGTAAACCTGATTGACCATCACAGTCTGCATTTAATGCGGCTTTTAAGCAACGTAATGCAATTGGGCTGTTACGTAACATTTCACGGCACCAACGCACAGTTTCTTTTTCTAAATCTGCATAAGGTACAACAGTATTCACTAAGCCCATATCTAATGCTTCTTGTGCATTATATTGACGGCATAAGAACCAAATTTCGCGGGCTTTTTTCTGCCCCACTAAACGTGCCATATAGCTTGCGCCCCAGCCACCATCAAATGAACCGACTTTAGGACCAGTTTGACCGAAAATCGCATTGTCTGCCGCAATAGTTAAATCACATAACATATGAAGTACGTGACCACCACCAATTGCATAACCTGCGACCATTGCCACCACTGGTTTTGGACAAGTACGAATATCACGTTGGAAATCCAATACATTTAAGTGATGCACACCGCTTTCATCTTTGTAACCGCCGTAGTCACCACGAATTTTTTGGTCACCACCAGAACAGAATGCTTTTTCGCCTTCACCGGTTAACACAATCACGCCAATTTTTTCATCGAAACGCGCGTTAGAAAAAGCATGGATCATTTCTTTGACTGTTTGCGGACGAAATGCATTACGCACTTCCGGACGGTTAATCGTGATTTTTGCAATACCATCAGTCGATTTGTGGAAACGGATATCAGTATAACCTTCGCTATGATCAACCCACTCAACTGGTGCATATAAAACATCATCTTTTGGATTTTGCATTGTTCTTTCCTTTATAAGTGTAAAAAGTGCGGTCATTATAGCGGAAGTTTTTTAGTTCGGGAAAGAAAATCACTTCTCAATTAGAGAATCACTTTACAATCAGATTGTTGTTGTTAAAATTTTGCCATTCTAGATGTTATAAGGAAATTTAAGTGAAAAAAATTATTTTTTTAAGCAGCATCATGTTATTGAATGCTTGTAGTTTATTTGGTTCATCACAATCAACTATTCCTGCTGAATTCGCACAAGCTGATTATCTCCTTTCAGATGAGAATGCGAAAGCATGGGCTACAGCAAGTAAACAAGCTGAGCAATGTATCTATCCAAATTTAACTCGTATTCAGCAACAACATTTTGCCAAAGAAGATAGCTATATTCATTCCCAATATGTCTTTTTCTATCCGTTAGAAAAAATCATCGGTGAAGATTATGTAAAAATGATTCAAAAAGATGAAAAATCGATGAATTATGCAACCTATCAATTTAAGAAATTCCGCGCAGAAATTGGTGATGTCGATGCATTAGAACCAAAAGCTTGCCAAATCTTACGTACTCAGGCAAAAGAAGACTTAGATGTGGTGAAAGGCCAGTATGTAAATGGCATGGTAGATGAAACGAAAAATGATGACGGCACATTGAAGAAAACGGGTGATGGTATTGCAACCAATCAAAACAAATTCTTCTTTGATATTATTAAATGGGGTTCTGCCCTTCTTCTCTAATTTTTATTATTTTATATAAATTTATATCACTCTCACGGCGTAAATATTTTTACGCCGTTTTTATATCAAGAGAAAACGGTTGCGATCAAAAAAAGCTTAAATTTTCAGTAAAAAAGCAAAATAGTCATTTAAATTAAAGTCATTTTCAGCTAGTCTAACAAGAATTAGTTTTTACAAGGAGAAAACATCATGACAACGCTTTTTGATATTGCACAAAACTGGTTAAACCAAGATCCTGATGCAGAAACTCATGCAGAATTAACCGCACTTTTAACCGCGGCGAAAAACGGTGATGAAAAAGCAAAAACTGAATTACAAGCGCGCTTTAGTGGTCGTTTACAATTTGGTACGGCGGGGCTTCGTGGACCATTACAAGCTGGCCCTATGGGGATGAACCGTGTATTAGTAGCTCAAGCTGCCGGCGGTTTAGCGGATTATTTAAAAGATTACGACAAACAACCTTCTATCGTGATTGGTTATGATGGTCGTAAAAACTCTGATGTTTTCGCACGTGATACCGCTGAAATCATGGCGGGCGCAGGCGTGAAAGCTTATTTACTTCCACGTAAATTACCCACTCCAGTATTAGCTTACGCAATCCAATATTTTGATACCACAGCTGGTGTTATGGTGACAGCAAGTCACAACCCACCAGAAGATAACGGTTATAAAGTTTATTTAGGTAAAGCGAACGGCGGTGGCCAAATCGTTTCTCCTGCAGATAAAGATATCGCCGCATTAATCGATAAAGTAGCAGCGGGTAATGTAAAAGATTTACCTCGTAGCCAAGATTATGTTGTGTTAGATGATGAAGTAGTTAATGCTTATATCGAAAAAACCGCATCTCTTGCTAAAGAACCAGAAGCAGACATTAACTACGTTTATACTGCAATGCACGGTGTAGGCTATGAAGTATTAAGCAAAACCTTAACCAAAGCAGGTCTTCCACAACCTCATATTGTGGCAGAACAAGTATGGCCAGATGGTTCATTCCCAACAGTAAACTTCCCTAACCCAGAAGAAAAAGGTGCATTAGATTTAGCGATTAAAGTAGCAAAAGAACACAATGCAGAATTCATTATTGCCAATGACCCTGATGCAGACCGTTTAGCAGTGGCTGTTCCAGATGCACAAGGTAACTGGAAACCTTTACACGGTAACGTAGTAGGTTGTTTCTTAGGTTGGTATTTAGCAAAACAATATCATGCAAAAGGTGAGAAAGGCGTATTAGCGTGTTCTTTAGTGTCCTCTCCAGCGCTTGCTGAAATTGCGAAAAAATACGGTTTCCAATCAGAAGAAACCTTAACCGGTTTCAAATACATCGGTAAAGTTCAAGGCTTATTATTCGGTTTCGAAGAAGCGCTTGGTTACTTAGTTGACCCTGATAAAGTACGCGATAAAGATGGTATTTCAGCGGCGATCGTGTTCTTAGATTTAGTGCGTCACTTAAAAGCACAAGGTAAAACCTTAGCGGATTACGCCAATGACTTCACACAAGAATTCGGTGCTTATGTAAGTGGTCAAATTTCTATTCGTGTAAGCGATTTATCTGAAATTGGTAAATTAATGGCCGCACTTCGTAACACGCCACCAGCAGAAGTAGGTGGCGTTAAAGTGGCACAATTCATCGACCATACGAAAACAGATCGTCAAAGCGACATCCTTGTATTCGTATTAGAAAACGGTAGCCGCTTAATCGTTCGTCCATCAGGTACTGAACCGAAAATCAAGTTCTATCTTGATGCTCGCGGTAAAGATCCAAAAGACGCGGATCAAGTTTTAGCACAATTTGATGAAGGCGTTCGTCAAATCCTTCGTCAAGATGCTTACGGCAAACAAGATTGCTAATTGAGCAAACTATTATATTAAATAATAAAAAACGCTAGGTTTGATGCCTAGCGTTTTATTTTTGCTTATTTCAATGCAAATTGTAACTTGCCCTGATATTTTTCTAATAAAGCCTCTGCTTGAGCACGATCTAATCCACTCAGAATCATCATAATCGCTAATTTCGCATTTTGATCAGCCTGCTTTAATGTCTCTTCTGCGAGTGCCTTATCGCAATCCGTAGCTTGCATAACAATGCGAATGGCGCGTGCTTTCAGCTTTTCATTACTTGCCTGAACATCCACCATTAAGTTTTGATAGCATTTACCCATTAAGATCATAGAAGCCGTAGTCAGCATATTCAGTACTAATTTTTGTGCCGTACCTGATTTTAGACGGCTCGAACCGGTCAGCACTTCTGCCC
>OBKI01001352.1_pt1 | contig 10801 bp, 7 predicted proteins | sample 1519731 | NCBI WGS metagenome assembly OBKI01 (sample SAMN00265070, study PRJEB22529) | human gut metagenome
TTCTGCTCTACAATCCTTAATCTGTATAGCTTTGCATAAAACTTCTTCTGGAATGATGACAGCTTCGCCCTGTGCAATTCCCTGATATCCGACGAATAAAAGTAAGGCTTTGCCATCCAAGGCATATCCACATGATGCCTTAATGTCTCCTCTGAAAACATCTCGTCCATCTTTGCAAGCTTATGATAATACCGAAATCCCGGTGCCTGCACTTCCATCCACGCATCTTTCTTGAATACATATCCAAGTCTTTTCATCAGATATTTAAAATGCTCCACATTCCTAGCAGCATATGCACACATCTTGGCATCCCTGAGAATTATCTCTTTCATAGACATTTCTCTTTCCCACTTGTCCCTGCTGATATTCTTTGGATTCCTGCTGTACTCTGCCGGCATTCTCCAAATGAATATTTTGAGTGGAAAATAACATGGCCTCAGGCATAAATGAAACTATTCCTGCACAGCTCACTTTAGTACCAAAATAGTACCACAAGGCAAAAAACAAGCTCGCAAATGCCCATTTTACTAGGCTTTGTGAGCTTTTGATATATTCAGGCAACCCTCTTTATCCTCAAAAGGCAAAATCCTTTATCCTCACCCATTTTCTCTTTCAAGGCTTTAGGACTTCCTTCAAGGTCTTGGCTTACTCTCTCTTTCTTCTCTCTTATCTCTCGATATTCCTCTATTTTCAAGGCTTTCTCCATGGTTTTAAGTAAAAGAAAAAGACCTCATAGAACGGTTTTTCCGCTCTACAAGGTCTTTATTTTCTCGTTATTTTATTCATTCCCTAGGCTAAAGATTTTTGCCCCTTGAGGATAAAGGGGATTGCCTTGGGATATGGAGAATTTGACCTTGTATAGGTATTATACTACGGATTGGCTAGCTTGTCAGCCTGTTATTCATTACTTTTCATACTATACTGATTGAACTTGTATGTATATATTTTAATTTTTTCTATAGCATCCCTTGAATATACGTCCTCTCCATAATCCAAATTTAACACCATTTCCGACAACTCAGCAAACAAAGCATTTATCTTACATATTTCTGCTTTGTACCATTCTGGTTTTTGCTCATACATTAAAATAGAGTTATATAATACCCTAAGTAAAATCAAAGAATAATTAGATTCATAATTTTGCTTTTTCGAAGCATAAAATTTCTTCAATTCCTCTAATGCATCAACTAATTTATCCACATCATTAAAAACTATGTTATTAAAAGAATTTACCCCCTTTAATACAAAATACTGGTCAAACACTGAAGACTTTGTAGCATCCTCATCCTCTAATTTTTTTTCTATCTCACTCCAAAATGTACATATCTCAAAAATAATGTTTATTTTATTAAAAATTGTATCAAAATTCAATCTAACACCTACATATTTCTCTTGTGTTAATTCCCTATGCAGATTTTCGTAATATTTAATTAATTGAGGAAGATGTTCCTCTTCATTAATAAAATGTCCATAGGTAGAATTTTTATCCAACCTAGATAACATCCGGCAAAATTCATCCACATCTGTTACTGTAAGTAACTTCCACTCCTTTGTAACATCTGTTACATCAAAAAGAATATCCAATACATTTCTAAACAATGCAGTATTGTCAACAATTACTCGTCTAATTACCATATTTCCTTCATGTATAACAATATTTTTCTCTTTTTCCTCTAAATCCATGGATTCAAAATATTTAACTAGACTCTTTGAAAAAACAAGAAATTCTTCATTATTAGCTTTTAATTGACTCGATTGCTTTGACATAATTCCCATTATGTTCTTTATAAACTCAAATTTTTTTTCGTTATCCTCAAATTTTTCTTTTTTACATATTTCCAATATTCGATATAAATCACAATAACTATGGCAACATCCCAAATATTCATTTATGTGCTTAATTGTTGCTTTTTCTTCATCATACATTTCTTCGTAATTTTTACTATTTTTTGTTTTCACTTCTTTAAAATTGATTATATCAAATTTATATATAATTAAATTTAAAACGTCTTCCATTTTTCCATTTGAAAGCAAAAAACCATACTTTAAGCCTAAAATACTTGAAATACTGTAACCATTATAAGATTTTCCAAACTCTTGCAGAGTTTTATATTTCTTTATTTCAGTATAATAATCTGGCAAGAAATGTTTTATAAATTGCACCTTTAAAACTGCCCCAAACCAATCTTCTGATTTGTACTCTCGACTACACTCATCTATCTCCAAGCTAAGATTATTCAAGTTATTCTTTATATCTTTGAAATACATCTTTACCTTACGAGATATAGTAATATTCTTCCTGATAATTTGTAATACATCCGCTATATCCTTAATTTCCTTTTTGTATATCTCTTTATCACTTTCTGAATTTCCGTCATATCTAATTTTATCTTCAATTTTAGTTTTTTCTTCTTCCAAAACATCAATTATATGTAATGGTAATTCATATATTTCTTTTTTAAGTTCATTACTACTTCTGTCTTTACTGAAAACTGAATTGATACCAATCATAAATGTATCACCAAAAAAAACATCAATTAAATATGAGGCAATCTCATCATACCCTACTTCACATAAGTCCAAAGTATAGGTAACATATTTTTCAATATTGTTATAATTACTTTTCACCAAAAATTTACTTTTATCAACAACAAAAATTGTCTTACAATTTGTCAAATCTGTACTTTCACGAATCACTTTAAACATTTTGTTTTGATATTCTTCATCACATCTATCTAAATCATCAATTACAAGATAAATGGTGGTTTTTAATTTTGATAGCTTTCTGTTTAAGTAATCTTTACTCCTGTATTCCTTATCTACTCCCATAATTCTCGATAATCTATTATATATTTTAAGTTTACTTTCCCCTACCACACCCGCAAAAGCCAAAAAATATTTTTCAATAACACTATCCTTTTCAATGAAAATGTTATTACTCTTTAAAATCTCTAATATTTTATCAGAAATCTGTGTCATAATATCTGAAACTGATAACTCACTCCCTGCATGAATCCACAAAAAATCATCTTCTGAAAGTTTTTCTTCAATTGCTTTCAAGAAACTAGTTTTACCAAGTCCCCACTCTCCTGATACCATGATTGCATATGGTTCATCTCTCTGTTGTCTCAATATTGGAATAAAGGAATCTAATTGCTTGTTTCTTGTGTAATACAAATCAGAACTAGGATAGTCAGATTCTATCGAATGGTCTATTTTCTCCTTTTTTACATTTTTTTCTATCTCATACAATATTAATTGTATACTTGCAAACAATGAAGTTCCTGTACACCATTCAAATAAACTTAATTTTGAAGTAATACCTAATAAAAAAATAGTAAAAAATATAGTATACTGTATATTTTTCATTCCTTGTAATACAGGTTCTTTAATTGCTTTAAAAATAATACCTTGAATTATTTCGTATAATATGATAGCAATTATAGTAAACGAGAAAAATATCACATTAAAATAGACATACTTAATTTCAAATGAAATACCTATATTATTAAGTAAAATAGCCATTGTTGCTATTACCACACAATAAAGCACCTTATTAATTGTTTTATATATTGTGTATCTTATTTGCGACCTCATGACAATCAAACCTTGTACAATAGCAATTGAGCTTATTAATAAGCATAAAGACAAAATACACTTACTATGAAAGAAATAGAAATCTGCCCATCTTTCGAATAATCGCATTAGAACCTCCCCTAATTTTCATCACCTTTTTTAGATAAAAAGTTATTCTATAATCACTGTTAATTTCTGTTCAAATTCTTCTGGAAACTCCTCACAAATAACTGATATACTTATCTGATATTTTCCCTTCGCTATTGGAACCAAAATATATTCATCTGACTCATCTTCCTCTGTATGCATCAATCCTTTTGACCATATATTCAGACAATTAGCTTTAATATTTTCACTATGATAAATATTATAAGAAAAATCATCAATCGGAAGTTTTATTTTATCAAGTCCCATATCAAAAATATTAGGACTAAATATTTTTTGTAAGCTTTCAATATTATCTAATCCCATTCTTTTTTTTATTTTCCTTTCAACCGGATTTTCTAATGTATCTGGTTTTAAGGGCATTTTTAATTCGTCCACTTCACCTTTCTTCATTATAAGCAAACCATCTGAAAAAGTAATATGTACATTTATATCGTTGGCTTTTTGGTTTCCAATATTGGTCCATTTAAATTTGATTGGGATTCCATTTTCTTTAATGCATCTATACATTCTACATTTTTCCAAATAATTTTCTAATTCGTCTTTTGTTGGCAGACTTTTATTATATTCATTTATTTCTTCTTCACTTATATTATAGCCCTCTACATCCTCTTTTGAAATTGGAATCAGCTCTGCCTCAAAATCATTCACACTAATTTTTTTATATGTACCCATCAAATTAGTATTGCCATTAATATTAAATAAAAAATTAGGTTTTCTAACTATAACCTGTTTCTTTAAAATGCTATTTTCTTCTTCAAGTAATCTGATTTTTTTGCTCATTTCCACAATTTCATTTTGTGTTGCTTCAAAATCTATTTTATCTGCTCTTATCCATCCTGGCCGTTTTCCTTTTGTAATTTGCTTATTTAGCGAATTCATTACTTTATTTGCTAAATCTTCTGTGCTAGTCCACCATTGCACTGTTCTTCCACTTTTAACCTTATCAATAAATGTCTGTAATTTGCTCTTCTTTTGTATATCTTGTTCCATCTTATCTGGAAGAACAGGTACTTTATCTGAAATCAAAAATGCCAACACTGGAATTTCTTTTTTTAATGCATAAAGAAATTCCTTTTCTGTATAACTTATTCCAGCATACTCCCCTTCTGAAATAATACTCCCATATCTATGACCTATTATTAAAACATAAAAATCTGAACTATCTATTGTTTCCTGTATTATTTTCCATTGTTCCTCATCTGCTGCACTAAACATTTCCATCCCTATCGGGAACTGATACATGCCTAATATTGTGTCTTGAACTTTTTTTCGCTCTTCTTTTAAATCCTCATATGTCGAACTAATAAAAACTTGATATTTCTTTTCCATTAATTATTCTCCGATAAATTATTTGTTGGTTGCATATTTAGAATGCTCTGTTTTACACTTTCTAACATTTCATTTTTCTTCTTACAGATCACCACTCTATTTATGTGTCTTAATTGTTTCATAACTTCATTTATTTTATTTAATTTATCTTTTTTTTGAACCATATCATCATACTCATCGATATTTCTATATAACATATCATTTTTATTTATTTCATAATCCAGATTGACCTTAATATCGTTTAAGAAACTATATATTATTCCTAAATATGTTGCATTTGCTTCCTTTAATTTTTTATCTGAATAATTAATTCTATCCATAAAACCATTTATTTGCTGAAAGACATTTTCATGTTCAAATCTCTCTATCAAATTAACTTTGTCTATAGCCCTAGTATATTTTCTATCCTCATCAGATTGTTTTATAAAAAAAAGCATGCCCAGCACAGGCACTAATATTGCTATCATATTAATTATACAATTCCAAAATAGAATAGAATTTTTTATTGCTTTTACTAATATTTTATCATTTTCGCTATTTCGTTCTGGTTTAACTGGTAATTCTGATTCATTATTTACCATTACCACCTCATCCTCAACTAATATCTGAAGGTTTTCCTGTAAATCACTCACAAAATTCGAATCTAAGCCTGAATATAAAAATATTTGTTCTTTTTCTTTGCAATACAGCATATTCTGTGATATTTTCTCTGGGAAAAAATATTCACCAATAGCAATATTAAATATAATTACAATAATAATGCACAATGTCCCTTCTATTACAATTCTCCTTTCTTTTCGTTCTTTCTTTATCATTAATCTAATAGGCATTCTTTTTTTATTTTTTTCAATAATATCTAGTTCATCTATAAAGAAAACTTTCTCTAAAAAAACAGTACAAAGATTAAGTGCAATTAATACAACCACAGTTGGTACATTATGTAATCTAAAAATATAGAAGTACAAATACAAGTAAAAAGTAGTAAACAATGTCATTATTCCATCGCATACAATTGTATAGGAATATCCTCTCACTTCATTTTTTGACCTTTCCCAATCTTTTTTCAGCATTAATTCTAAATATTCTAATAAATTACGTTTTGTTTCTTCAAATTCTACTTCTGTTCGTATTTCATCAAATTTCTTGATTTTTTCCCATATATGTCCATCTTTAGCATAATCAATTTTATCATGTTTACCATAGGGATTAATGTTGACCTTTAATTGTGTCAAATATCTATTGATATTCCTTTTTCCTCGTCCCTCAAAGCTACTTTCATTGATTCCTATAATAATTTCTCGAATCTTATCTCGCCATTTTCTTCTTTCTTCAGTAATATAATTTAATGAGTTTGATTTTCTATTTGAAATCCATGTAAATATGAAAGAAACTACTGCTCCAAATGCAGAAGAACATATAATCGCAATAACTATATCCATCAAATACCCCCAACACTATTTTTATTCAATACATATTTTACAACTCCATCTTCCTTTTCTCAACCTAATTCGCCATAATGTGCTTCTAAAACTGCCTTTCCTATAATATCCCCATAACAGTGGACACGCGAATTAGTGTAGTACCTACTTTTAGGACACCCTCACCATTTGTATCCCTGTTTATAAACACACCCCTAAGTAACACCTTTTTCTTGGACACCCTCTTCCAAATGTGATATTCTAATCACAGAAATGGAGGATTTCATGAGCAGAAAAATTTTTACTGAGGAACAACAACAGTTACTTCATCAAAACCCTTATATCTACAGTGTTACGGATACAAGGATCAATCTTACTAAGGAATTCAAGGAGATATTTCTAAAAGAATATAAATCTGGTATCTCTCCAAGAAAAATCCTTGAGGATCATGGTTTTGACATTGATACTATCGGAGAACGCCGTGTATGGAGCATTTCCAATCATATCCGTACCGAATTTAAAAAGTACGGCAACTTCCACAAAGGCTACAGATCTCGTGCTGTACCATCCTCTGATACTTTCAGCAACTCTGACTCAAAAAGCTCTTCTGATGCTGATAAGATCAAACAACTGCAACAAGAAGTAGATTACCTGAAACAGGAAATGGAGTTCTTAAAAAAAATTTCCTCAATCAGAACTACAAGGAAGTAGGTGCATTGCTCATAAACGATTCTTCCTGTATTTTTGAAATAATCTACAATACCATGCAACAAAGTCATAACACCATGTCCATAAAAACACTTTGTGCTATGGCCGAAGTCTCCAGAAGCGGTTATTACGCATGGCTGAATGCCGCCCTGGCAAGAGCGCAGCGGGAACAGCAGGACAGATAGGACTTTGAACAAATCCTTACTGCATATAAAATGCACGGTTATTCCAAAGGCGCAAAAGGCATCTATATGGCTCTTCTTCACATGGATCCACCCGTGGTTATGAATCTCAAAAAGATCCGGCGTCTGATGGATAAATTCAATCTGTCATGCCCTTATAGAGGTCCTAATCCTTACAGGCGGATGGCAAAAGCCCTTAAAACCAGCAGTGTCGCAGATAACCTGCTTCAGCGTGAATTTGAAGCATATGGTCCACGGATCGTCCTGCTGACAGACATCACCTATCTGCCCTATAATGGCACATTTGCCTATTTATCTACTGTCCTGGATACCTTTACTAAGCAGATACTGTCCTATGTGCTCAGTCCATCACTGGAGGTTGATTTCGTTCTGGAAAACATAAACAAACTGGTAGAATATCATGGAGTGTCCCTGCAGGCTGAAACCATCATCCATTCTGATCAGGGTTGTCATTATACAAGCCACAAATTTATCAATATCCTGTATGACAAAAAATTGCGCCAATCCATGTCACGCAAGGGAAACTGCTGAGACAACGCCCCACAGGAAAGTTTCTTCGGTCGCATGAAAGACCATATCAAGCCCGAGCTTGCTGAATGTACATCATTTGCTGATGTTCAGGTCATCATTGATAACTACATTGATTATTACAACAACCGGCGGTATCAATGGCATCTTGCCAGGCTGTCACCTAATGAATTCTACAAATTTGTTACTACGGGTAAATATCCTCTGGATATTCCGAATGTTCCTGCCATGCCAGCCATAAAAAAGGATCCTAAAGAGCTTGGTGCATCGGCAGTTGATATAGATGATAATAAATAAACCAACTGAATATCACACTGGATGGTATGTCCATTTACGTGGATACCGAAAATGTCATGTGTCCACTTCTGTGGGGAACCAAACAAGGGAATGTCCAAAATCAAGGATATCACTTTAGTGTATGTGTCTGAGACTCTCTTTTCAATTTTAATTAATTATTGCCAGTCCTATAATTAAATGGGACTGGCAATAATATCGTATTCTAAAATACCTTAATTCATAAATCATGATTACATTATTTAATAACTTGCTTTGTTTATCTACTATTGTCTTTTTTTATTAAGTCAAAGGATTTCACATAACCTTTATTAGTATTATTTTTCATTAACTCCAATAAGTAATCATATTCAATTTCCGATTTATGAAGTTTTTTATAATAGTCCTTTATTAAAGCAACATAACCACTTGCTATTGCTGTAGACTGTGATGTTCCACTCGAAATAGTCGAAATGAGCTTATCATTTTCAACAGTCAAAGATTCAATGTCTACACCTGGATATTTAACAATAGACTCCTTCTTATCCATCGTTATATTACATTCTTCCCATAATGTTCCTTTTTCGTTAATACTTTGTACAGCAATAACTGTTTCCAACGAAGCTGGAAATAATAAATCTTTATTATCATAATCTCCTGCCGCTGCTAATATAGTAATCCCTTGTCTTTGCATTTCTGCAATTTGTTTAACTACTTGTTCACTATAATTCATTCCTCCTAAGCTTATATTAACAATTGTAGCTTTTGAATTACTAATATACTGTAAAGCTTTCAACAAATAGTCATTATTTGTTAATCCTTCATCTGATATCGCTTTAACAATTATTATTTTTGCTTTAGGAGCTATTCCATAAACTTCATTGTAACCATCTCCACACGCAATGCTAACCATTTCTGTTCCATGACCATTATAATCATTTGTATTTTCTGAGTCATCAAGAACATTATATTTTCCCACGATTCTATCGCCTAGTTTTTTTGCATATGCATCAGAAATTCCTGAATCAATAAACGCAATAGTCTGTGAATCACCTTTTGAATATTTTAGCAATTGATTATAATTCATTTTTTTTAAGTACCAATTGGATGCATTGTTACTTGTTACAATCGTTATAACTGCAATTCCAACTCCTACAAATAGTAATATTCCTAAAATTATTATTATCGATAAAGGCTTAAATTTATTAATTGGCATAATACTTTTTTTCTTTAGAAAAAATATTACGCAGATAATCGTGCATATTAAAAATATATACTTACCATATATACCATACTTATTGATTATTTCTATCATGATTTTTCTCCTCATGTTTATTGCTTCTTTACAGTAAATATGCCTACCCATGTGAAATTGATTATAACACCTCTAGAACCATTTTTTGCATCAATTCGCGTAGCAATCAATCCAAAATACCCAGCTCCAACCGCTGAGAGTCCGCTTATCAATGCTGACACTGCAGCTGACCCCTTTGAAATCAGCCCTTCCGGTGCCAAGGCGGCAGCAGCAGTATATGATGCAGTTCCTCCTGATACCATCCACGCAGAATTGCTTATTGTATTAAATGTGCTTACTATTTTCTTAGCACTCTTCTTGCTTGCATATCTTTTGATTCCCCACCATTTAACTACAACTTTATTAACATTTCCTCCCTGAATAGCTAAATCTTCATTTATTTCATATACTGTTCCGTTATCTGTCACGTCATATTCTTCAGTTTGTAACAAATCATTAACTTGTTCCATTCCAGCTAAAATTGCCTCATAGTTTTCCTGACCGATCTTATCTATTTCCTTTTGAGAGATTTCAAGCACAAATTGACCGTTTACAACCTCAACATCATCATCCAACTCATCAATTAACTCATCAAAAGTTATACCATATTCCTCTTGCTCATAATGATTCTGCGCATATTCTCCTGAATCTGCATACACGGACACATTAATATTACTAACTGTTATTGCCATTGCTAGAGTAATTGCTATAATTTTTGTCACTTTATTCAATACTATCTTCTTCATGTAAAAACCTCTTTCTTTTTATTCTTTCTAATAGATTACTTATTAAATGTTCTTTAATTTAATAAGTACATTTGCTATGTATAAAATACAAATTTTTTAATGTTTAGAAACGCTTATTACTATATTTTTTTATCATTACAAATTCAATAGATTTTACACAAACGTTAAAAAAAACGACATGAACGTCGTTTTTCACATAGATGCAAACTTTTTCTTCGCTTCAATATATCTCTTTTTTGTCTCCGTGTATTTCCTAACACTAATATATGCCTTTTTACCCTTCGCAAAATATGCGAACTCTTTATCTAAATGCTCCACACAATTCAAATTAATTAGAAAAGACTTATGACATTTGAAAAAACCATACTCTTCCAGTTTTGTTTCCAAATCATTAATCTTCTCGCTACATTCATAATCTCTATCAATCGTATTTATAATAGAACCTCTCCCATTTGTTTCTATATATAAAATATCCTTAATCAAAATGTTTTTTGTATCATTTTCATTTGTTCCCGTCAATGAGAATCTGTTTTTTCGATTAATCTCTCTTACTTTTTC
>OBKI01001362.1_pt1 | contig 10681 bp, 7 predicted proteins | sample 1519731 | NCBI WGS metagenome assembly OBKI01 (sample SAMN00265070, study PRJEB22529) | human gut metagenome
CAGCGCCAATTTTGTCCTGTACCGCCTGCGGGCCGACATCTTCTAACGCAAGGGCTAACGTACAGACTTTCGAGATGGATTCCAGCGCAAAGCGGTAATCACTATCACCCGCGCGATAGATGTTGCCATCGCAGGTCACAATAGCCACTGCTGCCAGTTGACCAGGTACATTCGCCAGAAAGGGAATGTAGTCGGCATTTTGTCCGCCGTTAAGTGAGTGAAATTGGGTGTAAGCCTGATCCACTGCCTGCTGTAATTTGTTTGCATCTAACATCTTTTGTTAACTCCTTTTTATAGATGCGGGAGGTAATTCCTCACCCCGGTGCCGATTTTCAGGCATCCTGATTTAACTTAGCACCCGCAACTTAACTTCAGGAAAACAAAGAGATAAATGTCTAATCCTGATGCAAATTGAGCCAATTTTTTAATCTTTACGGACTTTTACTCGCCTGGTTTATTAATTTCTTGACCTTCCCCTTGCTGGAAGGTTTAACCTTTATCACAGCCAGTCAAAACTGTCTTAAAGGAGTGTTTTATGTCTCAAACTATCGACCTGACCCTGGACGGCCTGTCCTGCGGTCACTGCGTTAAACGCGTGAAAGAAAGTCTTGAACAGCGCCCGGATGTTGAGCAGGCGGATGTGTCTATCACTGAAGCGCACGTTACCGGGACTGCCAGTGCAGAACAGCTGATCGAAACCATCAAACAAGCGGGTTATGACGCATCTGTAAGCCACCCAAAGGCTAAACCGCTGGCGGAGTCATCAATCCCGTCGGAAGCACTGACAGCGGTTTCTGAGGCGCTTCCGGCAGCGACCGCCGATGACGATGACAGCCAGCAGTTGCTGCTGAGCGGCATGAGCTGCGCCAGCTGTGTCACCCGCGTACAAAATGCGCTGCAAAGCGTACCGGGCGTCACTCAGGCACGGGTAAACCTGGCGGAGCGTACTGCACTGGTGATGGGCAGTGCCTCCCCACAAGATTTAGTGCAGGCGGTGGAAAAAGCGGGCTACGGTGCGGAAGCGATTGAAGATGACGCTAAACGCCGCGAGCGCCAGCAAGAAACCGCCGTAGCTACGATGAAGCGCTTCCGCTGGCAGGCAATTGTTGCACTGGCTGTGGGTATCCCGGTAATGGTCTGGGGGATGATCGGCGATAACATGATGGTCACCGCTGACAACCGCAGCTTGTGGTTAGTTATCGGCCTGATAACCCTGGCAGTGATGGTTTTCGCCGGCGGCCATTTTTACCGCAGTGCATGGAAAAGCCTGCTGAACGGTGCAGCGACGATGGATACGCTGGTGGCGCTGGGAACGGGTGTGGCGTGGCTCTATTCGATGAGCGTCAACCTGTGGCCGCAGTGGTTCCCGATGGAAGCGCGGCATCTTTACTATGAAGCCAGTGCGATGATTATCGGTCTGATTAATCTCGGCCATATGCTGGAAGCGCGCGCACGTCAGCGTTCTTCTAAGGCGCTGGAGAAATTACTCGATTTAACCCCACCGACGGCGCGAGTGGTCACCGCAGAGGGTGAAAAAAGCGTGCCGCTGGCGGAAGTTCAGCCAGGGATGTTACTGCGCCTGACGACCGGCGATCGCGTGCCGGTAGATGGCGAGATTACCCAGGGCGAAGCATGGCTGGATGAAGCGATGCTGACGGGCGAACCAATCCCACAGCAAAAAGGCGAAGGCGAAAGCGTCCATGCCGGGACAGTGGTACAGGACGGCAGTGTGCTGTTTCGTGCCAGTGCGGTTGGCAGCCATACCACGCTGTCACGGATCATTCGCATGGTGCGCCAGGCCCAGAGCAGCAAGCCAGAAATCGGTCAGCTGGCGGATAAAATCTCAGCCGTATTTGTACCTGTGGTGGTGGTGATTGCGCTGGTCAGTGCGGCAATCTGGTACTTCTTTGGTCCGGCACCGCAAATTGTTTATACCCTGGTGATTGCCACCACGGTACTGATTATCGCCTGTCCGTGTGCGCTGGGGCTGGCGACGCCGATGTCGATTATTTCCGGCGTCGGGCGGGCGGCTGAGTTTGGCGTGCTGGTGCGGGACGCCGACGCGCTGCAACGCGCCAGTACACTCGATACCGTCGTGTTCGATAAAACCGGGACGCTGACCGAAGGGAAGCCGCAGGTTGTCGCAGTGAAAACGTTTGCTGATGTTGATGAAGCGCAGGCATTGCGTCTGGCGGCGGCACTGGAGCAAGGTTCCAGCCATCCGCTGGCACGGGCGATCCTCGATAAAGCAGGTGATATGCAGCTGCCGCAGGTCAACGGTTTCCGCACATTGCGCGGGCTGGGCGTGAGCGGTGAAGCTGAAGGTCATGCGTTATTGCTGGGCAATCAGGCGCTGTTAAATGAGCAACAGGTTGGTACCAAAGCTATCGAAGCGGAGATTACTGCTCAGGCATCGCAAGGAGCAACGCCTGTGCTGCTGGCGATTGACGGGAAAGCAGTAGCCCTGCTGGCTGTACGCGATCCGTTGCGTAGTGATAGCGTGGCGGCGCTGCAACGCCTGCATAAAGCGGGATATCGTCTGGTGATGTTGACCGGGGATAACCCAACCACCGCCAATGCGATCGCCAAAGAAGCTGGAATTGATGAAGTGATTGCCGGAGTGCTGCCGGACGGTAAAGCCGAAGCGATCAAACGTCTGCAAAGTGAAGGACGTCAGGTGGCAATGGTGGGCGACGGCATTAACGACGCGCCAGCGCTGGCCCAGGCGGATGTCGGCATTGCGATGGGTGGCGGCAGTGATGTTGCCATTGAAACCGCGGCGATTACCCTGATGCGCCATAGCCTGATGGGCGTTGCGGATGCGCTCGCGATTTCCCGCGCAACGCTGCGCAACATGAAGCAGAACCTGCTCGGTGCCTTTATCTACAACAGCATCGGTATTCCGGTCGCCGCCGGTATTTTGTGGCCGTTTACTGGAACACTGCTTAACCCGGTAGTTGCCGGAGCGGCAATGGCGCTCTCGTCGATTACCGTAGTGAGTAACGCCAACCGGTTGCTGCGGTTTAAACCGAAGGAATAAGTACGTCATTGCGGATGCGCTGCTTTAGGGCGGCGCATTTGGCATCGACGCATGACTGCCGGATGCGGCGTAAACGCCTTATCCGGCCTACGGTTCAGGCACAGGTTTGTAGGCCTGATAAGACGGGTAAGCGTCGCATCAGGCAATGGTGCTCGGATGCCGGATGCGGCGTAAACGCCTTATCCGGCCTACGAGATGAAGCGATGTTTTGGCCTTACGCGACCTTTTTTGCACGCTCTTCACGGCGTGCCAAATATTCAGCCACTGTTTCAATCCGTCCCAATTCTTCCTGGGTGCGCATGTTGTTTTCAACTTCCCAAAGATCAACTGCCGCCTGGAGGTTTAGCCTAAAATCGACTGTGGTATCAAAAACTTTCGCCAGACGGAATGCCATCTCAGTGGTGAGTTTACGATTGTTATTGATCAGTGCACTGACGCTATTACGATGAACATGCAGCAACTCTGCTAACTCATTGATTTTCAAATCGAGCGGTTCCAGATATTCATAGAGAAGAATATCTCCGGGTGTCGTCGGTTTTCTTGTTGCCTGTTTCATGGTTTTTAACTGTTGCTTCCCTGTGAATAGCGATGCAAGAACATACTGAATCATACAAACACATTAAACAAGTCCCCAACTCCATTTGCGCCATCCCTCACCGCGCGCTAGCATGATATTTCACAAAGGGAGGTCGTATGGATCTGTTGTACCGGGTAAAAACGCTTTGGGCCGCGCTGCGCGGTAATCATTACACCTGGCCTGCCATCGATATCACCCTTCCCGGCAATCGCCATTTTCATCTGATTGGCAGTATTCATATGGGTAGCCACGATATGGCTCCCCTGCCCACTCGTTTGCTCAAAAAGCTCAAAAACGCCGATGCGCTGATCGTCGAGGCTGATGTTTCCACCAGCGATACGCCTTTTGCTAATTTGCCTGCCTGCGAGGCGCTGGAAGAGCGTATTAGCGAGGAGCAACTCCAAAACCTGCAGCACATTAGCCAGGAGATGGGCATTTCTCCGTCGCTCTTTTCTACCCAACCGCTGTGGCAAATCGCGATGGTTCTTCAGGCGACGCAGGCACAAAAGCTGGGGCTGCGGGCAGAATACGGTATCGATTACCAGTTATTGCAGACGGCGAAGCAACAACATAAACCCGTGATTGAACTGGAAGGGGCTGAAAACCAGATTGCCATGTTGCTCCAGCTCCCTGACAAAGGACTGGCGCTGCTGGACGATACGCTGACCCACTGGCATACCAATGCACGGTTGCTGCAACAAATGATGAGCTGGTGGCTGAATGCACCGCCGCAAAATAATGAAATAACGCTGCCCAATACGTTCAGTCAGTCGCTGTACGATGTGCTGATGCATCAGCGAAATCTCGCATGGCGGGATAAATTACGCGCCATGCCGCCAGGGCGCTATGTGGTCGCGGTCGGTGCACTACATCTGTATGGAGAAGGGAATTTGCCGCAGATGTTGCGCTAAAAAAATGGCCAATATCGCTATTGGCCCGTCAAAGAGGAATTTCATTTTTTTATTATTATGCCGTCACTTTAAGCGACGGTGTAACTCGATTGTCGCTCAATCTCACCATCCTGCCAATACTCTTAGGCAAGATGACTCTTTTTTTTGGACCGCCATCAGGCGTATGCTTGCTTCGTTTTTTTGTTTAAGGCAGGAAAATTACCATGACACCCGCAGTTAAATTACTCGAAAAAAACAAGATTTCGTTTCAAATCCATACCTACGAGCACGATCCGGCTGAAACCAACTTTGGCGATGAAGTCGTCAAAAAATTAGGTTTGAATCCGGATCAGGTCTACAAAACGCTGCTGGTGGCAGTGAACGGTGATATGAAACACCTTGCCGTGGCCGTTACGCCGGTCGCAGGTCAACTGGACCTTAAAAAAGTAGCAAAAGCGCTGGGTGCCAAGAAAGTTGAGATGGCCGATCCGATGGTCGCGCAGCGTTCGACGGGATACCTGGTTGGGGGGATTAGCCCACTGGGGCAGAAAAAACGTCTGCCAACGATTATCGACGCCCCCGCACAAGAATTTGCCACTATTTATGTTTCTGGCGGCAAGCGCGGGCTGGATATCGAACTGGCGGCAGGCGATCTGGCGAAGATCCTCGATGCCAAATTTGCTGATATCGCCCGCCGCGATTAAGCATTGTGCCGGATGCAAACATCCGGCACTTTCGGATTACTGCCAGCTCACCTCACCTTTCGGTTCATAAACACTCACATCCAGCGGCGAGCTTTTCTGGATATACGCTTTCAGCACTTCGGCATCAATAAAGCCGGTATTCACATAGCCCGGTTTGTTATCAAGGCGCGGATAGCCATCACCGCCGGTGGCATTGAAGTTTAATGTCGCCATACGATAAGTTTTCGCCGGACCGACCGGTTCGCCTTTGATTTTAAGGTCGTTCAGTTTGCCATCTTTCGCCACAAAGCTAACGTTGGCAAATTGCGGGTAGGCACCTGAATCTGGCTTCATCTGCGCGACGGCGGTCAGGTAATCAATCACCTCTTTACCGGTCATGTCGGCATACACCACCACATTGCCGAATGGCTGCACTTTCAGCACGTTTTTATAGCTGATATCGCCTGCTTCGATAGAATCACGAATTCCGCCTCCGCTCATCACCGCAAAGTCGGCACCAGTGCGATCCATTTGTGCTGCCAGAATCAACCGCCCCATATTGGTCTGTACAAAACGCACTTTGCTGCGGTCGCCTTCCAGACGATCATTGACCTCGCCAATTTTCACCTCCAGTTGCGCTTTGCCTTTATTCTGGAACGGCGATAACAGCGAGATCATTTGCTGGTTCTCGGCGATTTCAGGGGTGTACAGCACGCGCTCGCTTTTCCCGTCTTCCCAGGTCACTTTCTTCTTCAGGTTCACCGGAATCAGCTGGTAGTTAACCATTTTCATTTCGCCATTACGAAACTCAAAATCAGCCCGTCCCACGTATTTGCCCCACTCATGCGCCTGCACAATCCAGATGCCGTTTTGTTGATCTGGTTTGCATGGCGTACCCGGCACGTAATCGACCTGTTTTTTGTTTTCTGCCGCCATGCAGACCGGAGCTTGCGAGTGACCACCGACGATCATCGCCAGCGATCCGGCAGGCAGCGCGCGCGCCATCTCCACATCGCCCGGTGCGTTAGAGCCGTGCTCACCATTGTCGTAATGCCCCATATGGGTCGCCGCGATAATAATGTCTGGCTTTTCTGTCTGTTGCAGCTCCTGAATCACCAGCTTCGCTTCATCGGCGGGCTTACGAAATTCGATATCAGTGAAGTATTCCGGGTTACCAATTTTTGCTGTGTCATCGGTTGTCAGCCCAATGACGGCAATTTTCAGATCCTGACGCTTAAACAGCGCCCACGGTTTAAACAGGCGCTCGCCGGTACTTTTCTGGTAGATATTGGCGGAAAGCAACGGGAACTTTGCCCACTTTTCCTGCTGGCGTAATACGGTGAGCGGGTTATCAAATTCATGATTACCGATCGCCATCGCGTCATAGCCCACCAGATTCATACCGCGAAAATCAGGTTCGGCATCCTGTAAGTCAGACTCGGGCACGCCAGTGTTAATGTCGCCACCGGAAAGTAGCAGCACGCTACCGCCTTCAGCCGCAACCTCTTTGCGGATACCATCCACCAGCGTTTTTTGCGCCGCCAGACCATATTCGCCATATTCATTGCGCCAAAAATGCCCATGATGATCATTGGTATGCAGAACTGTAATTTTGTAGGTTTTATCCTGCTCATACGCCAGAGCAGTTTCACTCGCCAGTGTAAATGTGGTTAACAGCGCTAACGCCACGCCCCGCTGCAATAATTTCATACTTCTCTCCCTGACCTGATTTCAACGTGTTGAAAAATAGTATGACGCGACATCATAGACAAGTCTGCGTCCGGTGAAGATAAATCTGCATCCAGATTAGAAATTCTGTATTCGGCGTTGAGACTTCCTTCAGGCGACGCATACAGGTATGTTAGTCGGGTAATAATCACAAATAAGATCATTCTTTACATCGCAACCCTGAAAAAGTGACTTTCCTATGGCAATGAGTGAACAACCCCAGCCTGTGGCGGGCGCGGCTGCGTCAACGACCAAGGCCCGAACATCGTTTGGTATTTTAGGTGCTATCAGCCTCTCACATCTGCTGAACGACATGATCCAATCGCTGATTCTGGCGATTTATCCGCTGCTTCAGTCAGAATTTTCTCTGACATTTATGCAGATTGGCATGATAACCCTCACCTTCCAGCTCGCCTCTTCGCTACTGCAACCAGTGGTCGGCTACTGGACCGATAAATATCCGATGCCGTGGTCGTTGCCAATTGGCATGTGCTTTACCTTAAGTGGTCTGGTGCTGCTTGCGCTGGCGGGCAGTTTTGGCGCAGTTCTGCTGGCGGCGGCGCTGGTCGGTACCGGTTCATCGGTCTTTCATCCGGAATCTTCTCGCGTAGCCCGTATGGCTTCCGGCGGGCGGCATGGCCTGGCGCAATCTATCTTTCAGGTCGGCGGCAACTTTGGCAGTTCCCTGGGACCCTTGCTGGCGGCGGTGATTATCGCGCCTTATGGCAAAGGCAACGTTGCCTGGTTTGTGCTTGCGGCACTGCTGGCGATCGTGGTGTTGGCGCAAATCAGCCGTTGGTACTCGGCACAGCACCGAATGAATAAAGGAAAACCCAAAGCGACGATTATCAATCCACTGCCGCGCAACAAAGTGGTACTGGCGGTCAGCATTCTGTTAATCCTCATTTTCTCGAAATATTTCTATATGGCGAGCATCAGCAGCTATTACACCTTTTATCTGATGCAAAAATTCGGATTATCTATCCAGAATGCTCAGCTTCATCTGTTTGCCTTCCTGTTTGCCGTTGCGGCAGGTACGGTGATCGGCGGGCCTGTAGGGGATAAAATTGGGCGGAAATATGTGATTTGGGGCTCTATCCTCGGCGTTGCGCCGTTTACGCTGATTTTACCCTACGCCAGCCTGCACTGGACGGGGGTTTTAACGGTGATTATTGGATTTATCCTCGCTTCGGCATTCTCTGCCATTCTGGTTTACGCTCAGGAGCTGCTTCCGGGACGTATCGGTATGGTTTCTGGACTCTTTTTCGGTTTTGCTTTTGGTATGGGAGGTCTGGGAGCGGCAGTTCTGGGGCTTATCGCCGATCACACCAGTATCGAGTTAGTCTATAAAATCTGTGCTTTCCTGCCACTATTGGGGATGTTGACCATATTCCTGCCTGATAACCGGCATAAAGACTGATTTCATTGCAGCCAAAGGCAAACTTTGGCTGCATCGTTTTACAGTCGCCATAAGCCTTTCCTCTGTTAAACCGCCTTCTGTTTTCCGATCCGTGCTTTTTTTGCAGCTAATTCCATTTTTCTGCAAAATTCAATAATTATTCATGAACATCATCAATGAAATTGTCATAAACTATTACCTGTAATTTTGGTTTCCCCGGCCAAAAATGGACAATAACCACCAGGAAAAGGAGACGGAATGCATCACGCCACCCCGCTTATCACCACCATTGTTGGCGGCCTTGTGCTCGCCTTTATCCTCGGCATGCTGGCCAATAAACTACGTATTTCTCCTCTGGTGGGATATCTGTTAGCGGGTGTGCTGGCAGGACCATTCACTCCGGGCTTTGTTGCCGATACCAAGCTTGCGCCGGAACTGGCTGAACTGGGCGTTATTTTGCTGATGTTCGGCGTCGGTTTGCATTTTTCGCTGAAGGATTTGATGGCGGTAAAGGCCATCGCCATTCCCGGTGCGATCGCCCAGATAGCCGTGGCGACGCTGCTGGGTATGGCGCTCTCTGCCGTGCTGGGCTGGTCGTTAATGACCGGTATCGTGTTCGGTTTATGTCTTTCCACCGCCAGTACCGTGGTGTTACTGCGCGCACTTGAAGAACGGCAATTAATTGACAGTCAGCGTGGGCAAATCGCCATCGGTTGGTTGATTGTGGAAGACCTGGTAATGGTTCTGACGCTGGTGTTGCTGCCCGCAGTGGCAGGAATGATGGAACAGGGCGATGTGGGCTTTGCCACTCTTGCAGTCGATATGGGGATCACCATCGGCAAAGTGATCGCATTTATCGCCATTATGATGCTGGTAGGTCGCCGTCTGGTGCCGTGGATTATGGCACGCAGCGCGGCAACCGGTTCTCGCGAGCTGTTTACCCTGTCGGTGCTGGCGCTGGCGTTAGGGATTGCCTTTGGTGCGGTAGAGCTGTTTGATGTCTCCTTTGCACTCGGTGCGTTCTTTGCCGGGATGGTACTGAACGAGTCTGAACTGAGTCACCGTGCCGCCCACGATACGCTGCCATTGCGCGACGCGTTTGCGGTGCTGTTTTTTGTCTCCGTCGGGATGTTGTTTGATCCGTTAATTCTGATTCAGCAACCGCTGGCAGTGCTGGCGACGCTGGCGATTATTCTGTTTGGTAAGTCGTTAGCCGCATTTTTCCTGGTGCGACTGTTTGGTCACTCCCAACGTACGGCATTAACCATCGCCGCCAGCCTGGCGCAGATTGGTGAGTTCGCGTTTATCCTGGCGGGACTGGGAATGGCATTGAATTTACTGCCGCAGGCCGGACAAAACCTGGTACTGGCAGGGGCGATCCTGTCGATTATGCTCAACCCGGTACTGTTCGCACTACTGGAGAAATATCTGGCGAAGACCGAAACGCTGGAAGAGCAGACGCTGGAAGAGGCAATCGAAGAAGAGAAGCAGATCCCAGTGGATATTTGCAACCATGCGCTACTGGTGGGTTACGGTCGTGTAGGCAGCCTGCTGGGGGAGAAATTGCTCGCCTCTGATATTCCGCTGGTGGTGATTGAGACGTCACGAACCCGTGTTGATGAGCTGCGAGAGCGCGGGGTCCGCGCAGTATTGGGCAATGCGGCGAACGAAGAAATTATGCAACTGGCGCATCTGGAATGTGCAAAATGGCTGATCCTGACGATTCCCAACGGTTATGAAGCAGGCGAGATTGTGGCATCTGCCCGCGCGAAAAACCCGGATATTGAGATTATCGCCCGCGCCCATTATGACGATGAAGTGACGTATATCACCGAACGTGGCGCGAATCAGGTAGTGATGGGTGAACGTGAAATTGCCCGTACTATGCTGGAACTGCTGGAAACGCCACCGGCGGGTGAAGTGGTGACGGGGTAAACGGTGGTTGCCGGATGTAAAATATGAAAAATATGTAGGCATGATAAGACGCGCCAGCGTCGCATCGGGCATCGAGAGCCAAATGCCAGATGCGGCGTGAACGCCTTATCTGGCCTACGAACCGACGATAACTTAACGATCCCAGTAAGACTCTTCCAGGCTGTCTTCACGCTCCGGCAAGCCGCGCGTTAAACGAGGTGAATGCTGGTTCAGTACCTGATAGCTCACACGGTTAGCATATTTACACACCTGCGCTAACGATGAATAAGTTAACCAGGTGAATTTATGTTTGCTGGAGTTTGGTACGTTGCTACGATGGTAGCTGTTGGCGGTAATGTCATGCAGCAACGCTGCCAATGCGCCATCCCCCGCTCCATTAGTGTTCATGATTTTTTCCGGCCCGCCCATGTACGGCGCAATGTGCGAATA